>ENA-ORBV01004563-ORBV01004563.1-microbial-mat-metagenome-genome-assembly--contig:-NODE-4563-length-26392-cov-11.507619_pt1 | contig 26392 bp, 26 predicted proteins | sample MGYA00237777_ERZ505514 | MGnify/ENA primary metagenome ERZ505514 (study PRJEB26160, sample SAMN06269048) | microbial mat metagenome | isolation source: Oligotrophic lake microbial mat | place...
CTACACCTCTCTATTCGTCGGCAGCGTCAGATGTGTATAAGAGACAGATACTAATAGAAATAACAGCTTCATTATTGTATATATCAAACCGAACTTGTCCAATAGGAGAATCGTTTACATCTGTCGCTATGTAGATTTTAGTATTCAGATCGCGTAGCTTGTTCTCAAACCATTGCACATGATCTTCCCAAGCTATTAATTCTGATGAGAACGATACTGCACGTACTTGTGGTTCATTTACCCATTCCCATAGAAGTTGGCGATCACCTTCATGGACTCTCCTTAGCTTCAAAGGTGCTCCCTGAATCTGGACGATCGCTCTTTCGCAACCTTTTCCATCAACTAATTCTTTGCCAATTTTAGATTTTTTTAACCGAATTGAGGGCATCTGACTTAGTTGGACGATCTCGGCGGCTATTTGCTCGGTGCTTATATCTTCATACCACCCCAAATTAGTGACTAAGCCATATTTCCCCAAATGTTCGGCGATCGCAATTTGATTATCTGCCAAACTAATAACTAGACTGGGTAAACCCATAAACGCTAATTCCCAACTTGTCGAACCACCTGCTGCGATCGCTATATCCGCCCAAGCCATCAACTCAGGCATATTATGAACATTCTGTTTTAAGGAGATTATTAGATTTGAATCTGCAATTTCCTTCTGTAAAATCTCATGATGCGGATTACTTGCCCCGACCACAACAATTACTTCTAAGTCATCAATATTTACCTGTTGTAAAGCTTGAATCACCTTCAGTGTCACATTATCAGGATCGCTCCCACCAAATGTAACCAATAGCTTACGAGCGATTGCCTTGGTTTCCCTTTGCCAGCCCCGCCATTGCCAAAATTCTCGCCTAAGTAAGATATATTGCGTTCCTAATAATAATTTTGTATAGATTTCTCGGCTTGGGTATAAATCTATATTGGCTGAAATATTCTGATTCAAAACTAGATCTGCGTAGTAATGATCTGCATGACCATAATCATCAATAAACAGTAAATTAAGCCCTGAATTCTTGATAATTTTTTGATATTCTGCCCCAAACTGATAACCATCCACAACTGCCCATTCAGCATTAAATCTTCGCGCAAAATCCACAGTTTGTTTGGCATCTTCAGGGCTACCAACTTCAACGGATAAATATACAACTTGCATTCCCTCTAATAATAATAAATCTTCTAGAGCAGAAGATTTATTAGCGAGTATAAATGTGGTTTGTCCCCCATGTTCTTGCCACGCCTGAGCTAGTGCCAAGCAACGCATCACATGTCCTGTCCCAATTTGAACAGAAGCATCAGCTCGAATAGTTAAGTTCATCTAACTTTTTGTCCAACTAACAGCATATTTGACGAAAGAAGATTTTGTGATAAGAAATTTTGAAAAGACTCCCCTATTTGATCCCATTTATCTATTAGCACTTCCTTCAAAAAAGGTTGATTGGCAACGTCAAATTCACCTAGTAGAATTTGCTTTCTTACCAGTTCTGCATCAAGTTTTCCAGGGGTTTGTCGGTCGATCACCTCAAAGCCACAAGACTCGAATAGCATTGTCAACGAATTAATATTAAATAGATTAAGATGCTCATTGTCAACAGCACTAGATTGTTTTCCTAAAGTAGCTATATCGAAGCCTTTAGAGTTTGGACAAGTTATAATTAATATCCCTCTATCGGATAGTAATTCATAGCATTTAGCTAAAAAATCTTTGGGGGAAAAGAGATGTTCAATCACTTCAAAATTAACTATTACATCAATAATTTCGTTGCCAAAATCAATTTTTTCTATGGGGTTTTCAATTGTTTCTATACCTCGATCACGACAAGTTTGCGCTAAATCTGGGGTAGGCTCCACACCAATTATTCGGTGAAAAACTTCTGTTTTTTGTACCTCTTCACAAAAGATTCCAAATCCTGCCCCTACTTCTAAGAGAGTATTTGTCGGAATATTTAACTTTTGGCAAATCTCAATAACGGCTTGGACTCGCGGTTTAAATATTTTTTCCCGCCTCACCACTTCTGAAGCAGGAAAAATATATTTATTCCAGTAAGCATAATTTTCTGATTGTGTGTAATATTCCTCTAAGTGTTCTGGACGAGGACGAGGATTTGCATATACTGTCTCGCAGCGATCGCAAACCACAAATTGAATCTCGTATTTTTCATAGGCTTTGTGACTTTCATTAGAACCGCAAGCTGGACAAGTAACATTGACGAAATTATTCTTGTGCTTTAATAAGCGATTAATATCAGCAGCAAGCATTTCAGCTTGACCTTTCATTAATTCTTGAGGTCTAATATCATCTTCTTTAAACATACCTTCTTATGCTCTATTAAATTTTTATAAATAACTTTTCTATAGCTTCCAATGCTGATAAACAGAGCTAATACGCAGAGGCATCTCCCCAGATATTGTCTTTAACCCACTGCCCGTTCTCAATACGCCAGACTCTGCGATCGCGGAACGTATTACAGATTGTATCAAACTCGTCCTCGGTGATACCAACATATTTTAACCATCGTTCCAGATCTCGTCGAGGCTTAACATGATCGTATTTGCGAACCATCTCAATGCCCTGTTCACGAGTCATTACCCCTGATCGAATATCTTTACAGGCATGATCGGAGCCACGACCATAGCCAAATTTGATGAATTTTAGGTAGTCATGAATGCCGTTTTCATGCATATCATCTAGGTTGGAAATCTTTCTATAAGTACGCTCAAAAGGCTGCCGAGCAGGTTCCCAACCATACTTCTCGATCACCAGTTTAGAGTGTTCGTTGGCTTCCCAATTGACGAAATTACCCAAATAAATGCCGCGTACCCCTACCTCATCAATCTCATCATCTGATGGATATTTTGCCCATAGTAAATCTTTGTCTGTCAATTCTTCTTTTAGATCTGAGCGCCCCAACCTTTCTAATCCGTCATCAGTAAAATCATTCCAGTCATAGCCTCTTAGAGCATGTTCCAAACGAAACTTTGCGGTAAATTCTACCAAGTCGCTGTAAGAATACATCCCACCTAAATCCATAAAGCCATGCTCGCCCCACAAAATTAATGGAACTTTGTATCGAACGGCAACTTGGATAGGTACTGTGAAAATGCCACAGTGTCCATGCCAGTTCATATCACCTTGAAGCTTGAACCCAATGCGATTCATTTTGATGAGTGTATCAACACTGGGGCGAACAATAATATGATCGCAATCAAATACCTCACGCATACGGTATAGGTTGTATTCACCTTCAGGAAGATAATTGTTGCCGTGATAAGTTACTAAAAGAGCCTTCAAGCCTAACTCTTTGACAGCAATATGTGTTTGGAAGTAACTATCTTTTCCGCCACTGACTGGTATAACGATATCGTAATTATCATTACTACGATATTCATCTGTTAGTTCTTTTAGCCATTGCCAACGCCCTCCCCAATCTATGCTTGTTTTCTGTTCGTGGGTGCGACACCCTGAGCATACTCCATTTTTATCAAATGTTAGAGGAGTGGCACTGGATGATGGATAAACACACTTTGTACAGTATTGGACTGACATATTTCTTCCTTATTGTTGAATTGGTAAATTTTCTATACACGAACCTCAATGCCTGCCTTTGATAAAGCTCTCTTCCCTCCTCTATCTGATAATTCTTTAAAATGCCAAATATTAGCGGCAGCAACCGCAGAAGCACCTGCTTTGATACCTTCAGCATAATGTTCATATCTACCAACGCCACCACAAGCAATAATCGGAATTTTGGTGTTAGAAGCAACTATGTTGATTAGCTCTAAATCATAACCCATTCCAGTCCCATCTCGATTAATGCTATTAAGTAAAATCTCTCCCGCGCCTCTTTCTTGAACTTCCTTAGCCCAGTTCTCAGGTTTTAATCCTGTAGGCTGACTGCCACCGTTAATATATACTTCCATCTCTCCACTCTCATCTCGAAACACATCAATACTCACCACGATTGCCTGGCTTCCTAAGAGATTTGCAGCTTGAGTAATCAACTTTGGATTTTCTACTGCTGATGTATTGATCGTTATTTTATCAGCACCTCGACTAATTACTTGTTGCATTTGCTCGACAGTACAAATTTTTCCACCCCAAGTCAAGGGCATAAAACAAGTTCTACTAACTTCATCTAATATTGAAACTGAATCTGTTAAACCTTGAACTTTGTGATCATCTCTTCGCAAGTCATATTCATCGTTCTTACTAATGTCTAGATAGATTAACTCATCAACATTCCATTCATTAAAACGTTTTACTTCATAAATAGGATTGCCAATGATTTGATGAATTTTAAATAATTCACTACGAACTAGCAATCCATTTTTTAAAAGCAAAATAGGTATAAGTCGTTTTTTAAGCATTGGTCTTAACCGTTGATTTTATGAAATTCTCTAAAACCTTTAATCCGATTTTTTGACTCTTTTCTGGATGAAATTGAGTTGCATATATATTATCTTTTTCTATACTTGAAATAAATTCTATCCCATGACTAGTCAATCCACTAACTACACTACTTTTGTCTTTGACATCAAAAACATAGCTATGCACGAAATAAAAAGCTTGTGAATTTTCTAGATCTTTATATAGTCCACTTTTTTTTAAAAAAAGAACATCATTCCATCCCACATGAGGAACCCGAATTTGAGGATCGTTACTCTCTATTTTTTTTACTGTACCTGAAATCCAGTTTAAGCCTTCGTACAACCCATGTTCAGTCCCCATTGTTGCTAATAGTTGCATACCAAGACAAATCCCTAGAAATGGTTTTCTCTTTTCTATTATTTCTCTTTCTAAAACATCTATCCAGCCAGATGAACGGAGATTTTTCATCCCATCACCAAACGCACCAACACCAGGCAAAACTATATGACTGAATTGGGATAAATCATTAGGATTTTGGACGATTGAGGCTCCATAACCTATAGCATCGAAAGCATTAGCAACCGACCTTAAGTTACCCATTTCATAGTCAATAATCGCAATTTTAATGTGATTCATCGTAATCTCAAATAACTTCCTATTGTTTTTTCATTAGAAACCAATTGATATCGTCTTGGGGAAATACTGGATCTCGATGATAAACAAATCCATAATCTACAAGCTCTAAATCTACAAACATATCTAGCATCTCATTAGCAAAGTCACGCTTGAAGAGGCGATCGCTATGACCGCGATAGGGTATCGCAACTGGGGAAGGATTGTAATACTCACAGATGAGGATATTACTTTTTGCTGCTTCATATATTTTTCTGTAAGTAGCAGCTAGCTTATCTGGATTGATATGAATGAGAACGCCTTTGATGAGAACGAGATCTGATTGTTTCTCAATAGGGTAGTCAAATAATGAGCCAGTAAACACGGCGCGATCGCCAATGAAATTGCCGAGTTCTTTAGCTGCATCTTTGTTGATTTCCACAGCACTTAATTCGATGTTTGGGTAAAGTAACTTAATTGCCCGTAAGTTCATGCCAATATTAGCACCAAACTCGACACAGGATGTTAAAGCGCCCGCTTTTGATAAGGTTCGACCAAAAAAAGATAGATTTGACGCTAGTAAATTTTGGCTGTCATTCCGCCTAATATATTCTGTTCCAAATATTCCTGCCCAAAAATTCTCTTGCTCTGTTTGATACTCAGTCATAATCATCTATTTTTTAATAGTGCTAATTAATGCATAACATATTCTGTCTTAAAGTTGAATTGTCAGCTACAATTATTAAATTATTATAGTTGCTATCCATTTTGCTTCTGCTCAATATGTTGGTTAATCATTTTCCATTCAGGATTCTGAGATAATAACTCAAGACAATCTTGTAACGAAAATTCGGGTTTAAATGGATATAGAGATTCAATTATTCTCTTAATTAATTCAAAGTCTTCTAGCGTATCTACAGTCCATCTATAATCGCTATGGTTCTCAAAATAACTAACTTGACCTAGATTATATTTATTAGGCTGTAGATTAATAAAGGGTGTAACATGTTCGCGATCTGGTTGAGTAGTTGCTTGGTGAAATGCTTCATCTAGAGATTTAAAAGAAAACACTTCTGTATCCATACCACGAGGATAAGTTCTGCCTAGACAGTTAGAAACATAGTCATATTTGGGATAGGCATCTATATAAAACTGAATGACTTGATCGATCACTTGCGGATCAATTACTGGACAATCGGATGTAACTCTTACCACAACATCAGCTTGATACTCGATCGCCGCACCATGATAACGAGCCAAGACATCATCCTCAGAACCACGATAGGAAGAAATAGATAGGCGATCGCACAAATCAATAATTAGTTGATCGGTATCATTGATAGTTGTTGCCACAACAATCTGATCGGCTAATTTAACTCTTTGCAATCTTTCAATCTGATACTCTAGTAGAGGTTTACCTAATACTTCCTTCATCACCTTCTTGGGTAATCGGGTAGAAGTCATCCTTGCTTGATTGATGATCACTACTTTCACGATAAAATCTCACGTAACATTGTAATAACTCTATCTTGATCTTCTTCTCCTAACCCATAATATAAAGGTAGACTGATCACACTTTGATAGTACCCTTCTGCTATAGGAAAATCACCCCATTTAAATCCAATATTTTGATAATAAGGCTGGGTGTGAACTGGAATATAGTGTAAATTCACACCAATTCCTGCTTGACGCAGTTCATCAAATATTTGACGACGAGTTTTGCTGATTTTGTCAAGGTTTAAGCGAATTACATATAAGTGCCAACTAGACTGAGTATCAGGATGCTGATAGGGCAGAGTAAGTGGTAAATCTTGTAATAGATGATTATACCGTTGCACTAAAAATTGCCTTCTAGAGATAAATTCATCCAAACGTTTCATTTGGCTTACTCCTAAGGCTGCTTGAATGTCCGTCATGCGGTAATTAAAGCCCAGATCTAGTTGCTGATAATACCAAGTGCCGTGGGATTCGCCTTGCATTAAATCTGGATTGCGGGTAATGCCATGCGATCGCAGCCTAATTAACTTTTCATATAAATCCTCGCGATTAGTTAAAACCATCCCCCCTTCGCCCGTAGTAATGATCTTCACAGGATGAAAGCTAAATACGGCTAGATCTGAAAACTCGCAACAGCCGATCTCTTTGCCTTGATATTTGCCCCCGATCGCGTGAGAAGCATCTTCGATGATCTGAAATCCATATTGTTCAGACAAGGCGGAGATTTTATCCATCTCGCAGGACTGTCCCGCAAAATGCACAGGCACTAAAACTTTGGGTAGACATCCCTGTTTAGCTGCATTAGCTAACTTTTGGGATAATTCATTGATGCTCAAATTATAAGTAAGTGGATCGATATCGACAAAATCAACGCTGGCACCACAGTAGAGTCCACAGTTTGCTGAAGCCACAAATGTATTTGGCGATGTCCATAAGATGTCACCCTTACCTAAACCCGCCGCCAGACAGGCAATATGTAAACCAGCCGTAGCGCTTGAGACAGCCACAGCATATTTCACACCGCAATACTTAGCTACAGTTTGCTCAAATCTTTCGATCGCAGGTCCTTGGGTAATCCAATCAGATTGCAACACTGCCACGACAGCATCGATATCAGCTCGATTGATATCCTGCTTACCATAGGGGATAAAATCACTCATGGCTTTAGCATGTCTAAGAGTTGTTGACTTGTGAGCCATTCTTGATTGAGTTCGGAACTGTATTGAAACCCATCAGGGACTAGAGTTCCTTTTTCACCTAGAGCATTACAACTATAGTCAGTGGTATATGGAAGCTCGATCGTTGGTGAGATCGAATAGTGATCGGCAAATTCAAAGGTTAAGTGAGAAACTTCCGCAGGACACATAACTTCATGTAGTTTCTCACCTGGTCTAATCCCCACGATCTTTATAGGCATCCCTGGAGCCATGGCGGCGGCTAAGTCTGTCATCTTCATAGAGGGAATCTTAGGCACGAAGATCTCTCCACCTTGCATCCGTCTAAAACTATTAATCACAAGATCGACACCTTGCTGAAGGGTAATCCAAAATCTTGTCATGCGTGGATCGGTAATGGGTAATTCTTTTGCTCCTGATTGGATTAACTTTTGAAAGAAGGGCATAACCGAACCTCTTGAACCGACAACGTTTCCATAGCGCACCACAGAAAATCTAGTTTTTAGCCCCCCAGCAATATTATTAGCTGCGACGAACAGTTTGTCAGATGCAAGTTTAGTCGCACCATAGAGATTAATTGGATTAACGGCTTTATCGGTAGAAAGAGCGATTAACTTATCAATTCCACACTCAAGCGCGGCATCGATTACATTGTTCGCCCCATAGATATTGGTTTTGATGCACTCCATCGGGTTATATTCTGCGGCTGGAATTTGTTTGAGTGCGGCAGCATGGATCACATAATCAACATCTCGCATCGCCATCCGCAGACGATCTCGATCGCGGACATCGCCAATAAAATAGCGCATTTCTGGCGAATTAAATTCCTGAGACATCTCAAATTGTTTAAGCTCATCTCTAGAGTAAACAATTAATTTCTTGGGCTGATAATCTCGCAGTAAAGTCTTGATGCATTCCTTGCCAAAGGAGCCAGTCCCACCAGTGATCAAAATAGATTTAGAGTTGAACATAGCTATCAGTCTAATTGCGCTTAATATTCTGACTGGGTTTAGTCTACCCTAGATTAGTGAGGTTGCGATCTCGCGCTGTTATATCGACTATATCGTCCAGAACCAATGCTAAAGACAGGGATCGATTCGATCCAGAAACAATCTCTTAAAACATCTCTTAATCAGTGTCGTGAAGGCACTTTAAGGTTATTCGATCGAATTAACCACGATACTTTTTGTCAGCAAGCACATGCCGATTTCAGTCCCGTGGGCTGGCATCTCGGACATATTGCCTATACGGAGTCTTACTGGATTTTGGGCAAGTGTGCGGGTCTGCCCCCGATTAGGTCTGAGTACGATCGCTTATTTGCTGCCGATAGTTTACCCAAAGCTGAGCGGGCGAATTTACCTCCATTGGTAGATGTAGTAGATTATCTCAATCTGATACGCGATCGAGTATTTGATTATCTCGATACCGCACCTTTAGATCGACAAGCAAAGCTCTGGCATTGGCTGATTCAGCATGAGAGTCAGCATTGTGAGACGATTACGTTTGTGTTGGCGATCGTGAAGTTAAATAATCAGAGTCGAACCGAGCCAGAGATCTGGGGTAAAACTCATCCTATTGTCCATGCCCCGATTCAAATCCCTTCAGGTTACTTTGAGCAGGGTTGTGATTCGATCGATGCGCTGGATAATGAGAGTCCGAAGCATCAGGTTTATCTGGATACTTATGAGATCGATCGATATCCTGTTACACGCGGTCAGTTTCGTAAGTTTATCGAGGCGGGTGGATATATCGACCGACGTTTATGGTCTGAGCATGGCTGGCAGTGGCTCAATGCTGGTGAGTCAATCCAACAACCGCTATATTGGGATGCTTGGAATGTCGGGGACGATCATCCTGTTTGTGGCGTGAGTTGGGATGAAGCTGAAGCCTATGCTCGGTTTGTGGGAATGCGCTTGCCGACAGAAGCAGAATGGGAGAAAGCCGCAAGTTGGGGTGATAGGGATTGTAGAGTCGATCGATCGTTTTGTAACTTCGATCGACAGATTGGCATGACTACACCAGTTACCAATTATCCCGACGGCAAAAGTCTTTATGGCTGCCTAGATCTGTTGGGTAATGTTTGGGAATGGACTTCGACTAGGTTCTATCCTTATCTTGGGTTTGATAGTTTTCCTTACGCGGGTTATTCCAGTAATTATTTCGACCAAAAACATTTTGTCTTGCGCGGCGGTAGTTGGGCAACTCGTCCTTGGGCTTTACGTAATTCGTGGCGAAATTGGTATCATCCCCATGTCCGACAGATTTTTGCAGGGTTTCGCTGCGCTAGATAACTACGAAACAGGATCGATCGAATCTGGTTGTATCTTAAAAATCTGTAACTCATGGTATCCAAAGTGCCTACTAGTCCGAGGGAATAGGTTTATATTGAAGTAACAGGGAATTTCGATTCTTTGTTGCTGTCTGATTTCAAGCATACATTTTAGCTAGGATGCGACAAATGGATAATCGCCACATTCGGTTTTGCGATCGATCTGACCAAGTAGATTTATGGCAACTGTATGAATTGTTTAAAATTGGCGCGTTTTGGGCAAAAGAACGCTCGCGAGAAGATTTAGCCGTAGCGATCGCCAATTCCGACCCCGTTGTGACCGTGTGGGATGTCGATCGATTAATCGGTCATGCCAGAGCAACTAGTGATGTCGTTTACCGCGCCACAATTTGGGATGTCGTGATCCATCCTGACTATCGCGGCACAGGCTTAGGGCGTAAACTCGTCCAAACTGTACTGGCTCACCCCAGAGTTTGCAACGTCGAGCGCGTTTACCTGATGACCACACACCAGCAGCAGTTTTACGAGCACATTGGGTTTGAGTACAATTCCAGTACGACGATGGTTTTACAGAATCAAACTAGCTCGACTGTAGAAGTATTATTAACCCAGTCTTCGGTTTCTGAATAGACAAATAGGCAAAATCAAAGCAGTTTGAAGTAAGCTGATTAGTCAGATCGCACAGGCTAAGCAGGGAGTAAGTTCTATGACAAATTCATTAATTCAGATTGGGTTGCTATTTGGCGGACGATCGGGAGAGCATGAAGTCTCGATCGCTTCAGCTCGTGCGATCGATTCAGCCCTTAGTCAAAATCCTCGCTACAATGTGCAGCCGTTTTACATCCAAAAAGATGGCTTGTGGTGCGACCCTGTAAAATCGATCGCTGTGTTGGAATCAGGGCAGCCATTACAGGTTCAATCAAATTCGCCGCTATTGTTTCAGTTGCCCAAAGAAGCTAATTCGATCGATGTCTGGTTTCCCGTGCTGCATGGGCCGAATGGTGAAGATGGCACAGTGCAGGGCATGTTGCAGTTGATGCAAAAGCCATATGTCGGTAACGGTGTCCTAGCTTCGGCGGCTGGGATGGACAAGATCGTGATGAAATCTCTGTTCGCTCAAGCAGGTTTAGCTCAGGTCAAATATGTCGCACTCAGTCGTTGGCAATGGCAACAAGAACCCACAGCTTGGTACGAACATATCGAAGCTGAACTCGGTTATCCCTGCTTTGTCAAGCCTTCAAATTTGGGTTCATCGGTGGGCATATCTAAAGTCAGAGATCGGGCGCAATTAGAGAAAGCGATCGATTCTGCAACCAGTTATGACGCTCGGATCATAGTCGAGCAGGGCGTGACTGCCAGAGAAATCGAGTGCGCGGTGCTGGGTAATGAGCAACCACAGGCTTCTACAGTTGGGGAGATCACCTTCAGTAGTGACTTTTACGATTACGAAACCAAGTACACGCCTGGTAAAGCCGACTTATTCATTCCTGCGAACCTACCACCAGAGGTGATCCAAGCTGTGCAAGCAATGTCAATTCGGGCGTTTAATGCGATTGCAGGGGCTGGACTCGCCCGCGTCGATTTTTTCTATGTTGAATCTACTGCTACTGTGTTGATCAACGAAATTAATACCCTACCTGGATTTACCGCTACCAGTATGTATCCCAAGCTCTGGGAGGCTTCAGGCATCAGCTTTGCTAAACTATGCGATCGACTGATAGAACTGTCGATCGAGTCTAGCAGCACTATCTAAGGCGTTCATCCCGACCTCTCTCCACAATCGATCGTTAAGCAATCAGTTCATTGCTTCTAAGTAAAGGTTTCACCTTAAATGAGGCGACTTCTCTCGTGGTTGCTATAATTTGGGGCAGTTCACTGATATCCGAAATCGCCCCATGTCACGAAAAGATCAATTTCATGAAGCGGTTAAACATGCTCTAGAAAAAGATGGCTGGATCATTACCCACGATCCATTTACGATTCAAATTAGTGAAGCAGTTAAACTAAAAATCGATTTAGGCGCAGAAAGCGCAATCGCGGCGCAACGTGACCAAGAAAAAATTGCCGTCGAAATTAAAAGCTTTATTACAGATTCAGATATTAGTGAATTTCATGCGGCTTTAGGACAATATTTGAATTATGTTCAAGCTCTCGAAGATAAAGAACCCGATCGAATCTTGTATCTTGCAGTTCCCATTGAAACCCATCGTGATTTTTTTCAAATTCCCTTCATCCAGAAATCTCTCAAACGCCATGCTGTAAACCTGGTTATTTACGATCCAATCAAGGAGGAAATTAAACAATGGATAAGCTTCAACAATACCGACAAATAATTCGTCAAACCTTAGCCGAACAAGCCCACCCCTACTCTTATTCCAAAGACGTAGAGACTGAAATTATTTGTGACACCGAACACGATCACTATCAACTAGCTTATGTCGGTTGGGAAGAGCAGCAACGCATTTTTAGTCTCATCCTTCACTTTGACATTAAGGACGGCAAAATTTGGATTCAATACAATGGTACGGAAACTGCAATCGCCCAAGTGCTGAGAGATAGAGGCGTTCCTGCATACGATATTGTGCTTGGTTTTCACTCTCCCTTCAAACGTCAATTTAGCGGATATGCTGTCAGCTAACTGATTTGAAGAAATAAGGGCACAGTCCATTATGCCCCACTAGATTTCTAGCTCCCAATCAGTTCGATCGACCGTTGAGCTAGAGCTTCTGCCGTAATGCCGTTAAACGCCATTAGTTGGGCAGCCGTCGCCGTCGTTTCACCTCGCTTCCAAGCAAAGGTTTCGCGCTTCGGTGCAGTTGTTCTGAGCAAGACTGGTTCCAACACATTACTGGTTCCACCTGTGACTCCGATTAGAGCATCGCCACCAAATAGAGCCTCAAATCCTGCATCATCGAGAAAATCGCCATCTGGTTCCGAACAAGTTGACCAAGCAACATCGTTCGATCGATAAAGGCGGCGAGGATTCACCACCGACACGATCCTTGTACCGATACCTTGGGCGGAGAGCAACTCGGCGGCGGCAAATACAGGGATTAGGGTCATATCGCCAATCACGGCAAAAACCACCGTCTTGCTACCTGGAGTAGATTGCAATTCGATCGCGCCATCATGTAGAGCTTGACGAGCCTGAGCGATCGTCGTGCGAATTGGTAAAGGCGACTTGCTAGCAGTGATTGGGATGCCTTTGTTTTTAGTGGTCAAAGCCCATTCATAGGCCGCTTGAATGCTATTAGAATCGGTCGGGAAAATCGGGAAGATGTTACCGTTACGCATCATTGCGGCGAAGTAAGCTTCGATTTCGGGACGTTGGTGTGTCCAGCCATTGCGTCCTTGCTCCAAGGCCCCTGCGGTAAACAGGCAGATCGTTGAAGGCGTAGGGCGGCGCAATTCTGCCATCGCTTGGGTCACGGTTTGCCAGATCGGTAAGCCATTGATCGCAAAAGACTCATAAGAACACCAGAGCGATCGACTGCCCATCAGTGCTAAACCTACTGCCAGCCCCGCACAAGCATCTTCGCTTAAAGGTTCGTAAACTTGACCACCTGGCTCTTGGAAATAGAGCGGATCGGATGTAGGGTGATTGATCTTGAGGGCTTGGTTGATGTTGGCAAGACCTGAAGCTTCATTCCCATCGGCATTTGTGACCAGAAAAGACTTGTCTGCCTGCCCCACAGCCGCGACCAGTTTACCCATCGCCGTGGTTGCGACTTTAGGATCGCCGCCTACCGCAAACTCCTCTAGGGGCAATTTACCCAGATCGACCAGAGGCAGAATGGATTCGGTCACGGCTGTTTTTGCGGCTGGCCCACCACCCGCATTCTCAAAGTTAGTCCGAACTAATTGCCATGCGGCGGGTGAGAGAGCGCGAGTTTTTAGACCATTGATGATATCGGCATTGTCTAAGGTGTGGTGGGCGTAAAGGTTATGAGATTTTGCCCCTCTTGCATGTACACCCGCGCCCTTGAGTTGCTTGATGATAAATACTGTGAGCTTGCCACCGAGAGCCGATCGAGCCGATCGAGCCATCTCAACTAAAACTGCTTCGGTGAAAGCCAGACGCTGCCCAAACGAAAAAGCCGTGCTGTCTACATACGCGCCTGCCTGATTCCGATCGTCAAAATCCTTGGCATCAACTAGTACAACTTCCTCGAAGCCATTGCCATGCCAATAAGCGATCATTTGGGCGTTGGTTTTGGTGGAAACCATGCTGTGATGCTCTTGGCTGTAGCCATTCCACACTAGGACGGGCAAAAAGTTGGTAGCACTGGGGTAAGCCGTGTGAAAGTGCATGATCGCGCTCATCGGGTATGGTTCGCCCATACCACCGTCACCCATCGTAAATGGGAAAAGTTTGTCTCGATGCAGCAGCGCCGCCGCCATTGCAAAGTGTTGTCCTTGTCCCAACGGTCCCGCAGGTGCGAGAATGCCTGGAATAAAGCCCGATAGGTGTCCCAGCAGTCCATGTTGTTCGCGAAACCTGTCGCGCAACTGGGTGACGATCGAAATGCCCATGTCTTCTAGTGATCGATCGAGAAACATGGCACTGTAGAAGCCAGGCGCGTGATGCCCAACTTCGGTGAGAATATTTTTGTGCCCCAACATTACCAAGGCCGCGTAGGCTTCAACTGAGCTAGCAAAACCACCTGGGTGTCCTGAGGCTTTACTGGCAGTAACTTGGAGGGTGAGATAGCGCAGGGCATCTGCCGCCAGCAGAGTCTGAAACACTGATGCTCGATCTTTAGGATTGTCGATCGAGGTTTTCCCTGATGGAATTACAGGCGATCGCCCGTAGGTGTCAAATTCAGGCTGAGGCTCGCCAAAATACTGAATCCCTTCACAAAAAGCGGGAACTGTTTCGGTCAACTCTTGGACGGCAATACTCATAAACGTTGTTCTATAAGTTATATAAACTAGGGCTTATCGGCGATTTCTGCCAATAACTAATCCTACATCTCTATGCCACCTTCGGCAGAACATGAATGAGTTTTATCCCAAAAAATCAGTAATTATCAATTTCTGAATTTAGGATGGCTAAGTAACTAAACGAATAGCGGTAGTCTGGACATCTGTTGTTACGTTAATTAGTGGAGGATTAGGCTTTTACTTTGGTGGAAGCAATAAGGGATATTTTTTTGTACTGCGATCTCATTCCAAATTGATTATGGAATACTTGATTCTCTTTCTAGTAGAGCTTGTTTACGATCGATCCCCCAACGATAGCCTGTGAGCTTACCATTACTCCCCACCACCCGATGACAAGGCACTACTACTGCAACTTGATTCGAGGCACAGGCACTCGCTACAGCCCTTACGGCTTTGGGATTGCCGATCTTTTGGGCTAATTCTGCATAACTAAGCGTACTACCTACGGGAATTGCTTGGAGAGCTTGCCAAACTTGTTGCTGGAATGCAGTTCCTTGAGTATCAAGCGGCAGATTGAGACCGATCTGGGGCATCTCAATAAAAGCGATTATTTGAGTTACCCATTGATTAAAGGTAAGGTGATCTTTACAGAATTTTGCTTGAGGAAATTGGTGATGGATTTGCTGCTCCAATGCCTCTGGACTCTCGCCAAACTCGATCGAGCAGATTCCATTTTCTGTCGCTGCCACAATCACCCAACCTAAAAATGATTCACCTGTAGCATAGTGAACTTCTCTGCCTTTTGCACCTGCTTTGGACTCTGTGGGGGGCATTTTCTTGCGAACTAATTTTGGTGATTTGGTTTTGGTAAGTGCCAAAGTTGAATTTGATAACAGAGATGTCGATCGAAAATTTTGCGTGCCTCTAGCCCTTCCACGATTGACTGTTTGAGCCAGCGCCGATACATCCAACGTAGCAGCTTGTACAATGGCGGCACAGCGATTTGAATCAAATTGGCAATATATTCGATTGTATTCAAGCCAAATCGTTGAAAAATATCGATCGACAGATCGATCGTTGGGGCAATTTGGGCAGAAATATCCTCTGTTTTAATCAAGCTAAATCCAGACTGCTCTAATGCCGCCTGAAGTTCAGAGATCGCATGGCAATTAGAAAAGATTCCTTCCTTATAGCTAGGATCGGAGCGCATCATATCAGCAAGCAACAAGTAGCCACCATCAAGCAAAAGCTTAGAAGCACCTCTAGCAATATCGATCGAGGAGATGTATTGACTACTCTCACTCAAAAAAACTAAGTCGTAGGAATGATTTGCTTTAAAATCCTCAAAATTACTGAGATGAAAGGTTGCCAGACCATTAGTAGCCTTCAGAAATAATTCTTTTTGGAATGGATCGGGTGCGAGTCCTTCAACGACAAAGCCACGCTCAAGTAGGTAAGCGGCATTTCCACCAATCCCACAGCCAACATCCAATATGGTTTTAATTTCTGAGGGGATAAAGCTTAAAAGTTTTTGGGCATAGGCTTCTTGGGCAACTCTTAGATCGCTAATTGTCAGCTCTTTATCCAAAAGTGGCAGTGGCTCCCAATATCCATAGTGAAGAAAGGGGGAACCTGTCAATCCGAGGTAGTATTTTAAAGCGGCATTTTGGTAGCGAGTTGCTTGTGGAATAGAAGTTGAGTCTGACTTTGGCATGATGAGGATTTTGGCTGGAATTTTAGTCGCAATGATTTAAGGCAAGACTTCATCATACATGCAGTGGTGCTAGTACAGGCTATCTCTACTTCGATCGACTCGCAACAATCAAACTTCTCTTTTTCTTCGCATCGATCGTATCGATCGCAATACTTCTCCTAGTCGTTCACGTCCTAATCGATCGATTATTTCACCGCTCTGAATTACAGCTTTACCTTTGATATAAACCGTCTGGATGATCGACTCGGAGCCACGCTTCACCATCCGAGGATCGCCATCGAGGATCGGATCGTTAATCTGAATTTGAGGACTAATTGGTTGGGATAAAGCTTCAGGTCGCAGCAGCACCAGATCGGCTTTAGCCCCAATTTTGATTACGCCTGTATCTAGCCCAAACCACTGGGCAGGTTCGCTTGTGATCCGCGAGATCGCTTGTTCTGGGGACATAAATCCCGTGGTCACGGCTTGCTTGAGTAAAGAGAGTGCGCCATCGTAATAACCCAAATTTCGCACATGCGCCCCTGCATCGGTAAACCCAGGCAAGATATGGGGATGACGCATTAATGCTAGACGTGGTTTGAGTCGATCGTTTGCACCTGTTGCCACCCACCGTAGATCGGTATCGTATTGCTCCAATAAATCCATCAAACATTCGACGGGATGCTGCCCAAGTTGTCGTGCTGCTGCCGCAAAACTCATACCTTCTAGGGTTCGATCGGGACATTGGAGGATTTCCATCAATTCCAATTGGCGGTGAAAAGACTTTAATCCTCTTGCTGTCCATTCGCGCCGAAATTGCGATTTGAAGCTGGTCGATCTCCAGAGTTGCTGACGTTCCGATCGAGAGTCGCAGTCATTCAGCTTTACGCCGCAGGGAAATTCTTCAAATAATGGCGTAACGGAGCCATCGGAATAAATCGTGAATGGTTCGGTCAAAGTTTGGAAGCGAATGTTACATCCCAAGATCCGATTTAGCACGAATAATATAGGTGCGAACAGTCGCCACAGCAAACGATTCTGTACCGTATCCAGTGCAGCTAGAATCGTCATCCTCAGTGGTGGTCGCCCTAAGCCCAATCCCATCCTAACCAACTCAAACATCGACATCAATCGCTGGATATTTGGGGTCGTCTGAAACACAGCATCTCGATCGCGACAGACATCCGCCAACATTGAGTATTCCCTAAAGTCAGCGTGTTGGGAAGGAATGGAGCGCCCCCGCCAAGCTCCACTCATCATGTGCCAAGGAAACATATCGATCGAAATGCCAATAAACCCAGCATCTAAAGCATCGATCGCGATCGATCTCATCTTTGCTAGGTCATTAACGGTGGCTCGATCGGTTAAACTTCGTTCCAATCCCATTACTTCGGCTCTGAGCGCACTATGTCCCAACATCGGTGCGACATTTGCGCCCAACATTAGATCTGTTTGCAAATGTTTGAGATACTGGCGCGGTGTACTCCAAGATACGGAGCTTTGCAGCCATTTCTGAATCAATACAGGTGATAGGGTTTCGACTCGCTGAAAGATATCCGCCAGAACTTTTGGCTCTCCAATCGCTAAGGACAAACTGCAATTCCCAATCACAACGCTGGTCACGCCATGTTGCACCGATTCTGTTAGCCCTGGCGCAATCTCTAGCTCTAGATCGTAGTGGGTATGGATATCGACAAACCCTGGCATAACCCAGAGTCCATCTGCATCATAGACTTCCTTGCTGGGTAATTTTAGGGATGGTTCGATCGAATCAATATATCCAGCTTTAATCCCAATATCCACACGCATCGGCGGAGTTCCCAACCCATCAAATACTAATCCGTTTTTGATGATCGAGTCCAGCATGATAGGAGTTAAAAGAGATTAAAAACCGATGATCTTAGCGATGCTTTGGAGATCGGGCGCAACACCTTGATGGAACTTCGCTGTGGCAGTCGAGATCGCGGTATCTGGATCTTTTAAACCATTGCCTGTGAGGACGCACACAACTGTTGCACCGTCTGGAACTTGGGCACTAACCTTAAGCAATCCTGCTACAGATGCGGCACTCGCTGGTTCGCAGAAGATCCCTTCTTCACCCGCAAGCAGGGCATAAGCCGTTAAGATTTCTCGATCGGTGACGCTATGAAACTCGCCACCACTCTCGGCTTGAGCTGTCAGTGCGGTTTTCCAGCCAGCAGGGTTGCCAATCCGAATTGCTGTGGCGATCGTTTCGGGGTTTTCGACAATTTTGCCTGTGACGATGGGAGCTGCACCTGCGGCTTGAAACCCCATCATCTGAGGTAGCTTTTTCATTTTGCCAGCAGCGTGATATTGCTTAAATCCCATCCAATATGCCGAGATGTTGCCAGCATTCCCAACTGGGATACATAGCCAGTCAGGAGATTCGCCCATAGCTTCGACAATCTCAAACGCGGCAGTCTTTTGCCCTTCCAATCGATAGGGATTAACTGAGTTTACTAGGGTAATCGGGTGGGTTTCTGCCATTTCTCGCACGAGTTGCAAGGCTCGATCGAAGTTGCCTTGGATCGCGATTACTTCTGCACCATAAATTAAGGCTTGACTGAGTTTGCCTAGGGCGATTTTGCCGTCAGGAATCAGCACAAATGCCCGCATTCCGCCTCGCTTGGCATAAGCTGCTGCTGCCGCCGATGTATTGCCTGTACTGGCGCAAATTACTGCTGTCGCTCCTGCTTCTTTGGCTTTAGAGATTGCCATCGTCATGCCGCGATCTTTAAAGCTGCCAGTGGGATTGAGTCCGTCGTATTTGACCAAAACTTTGACCCCACGACCAATTCGATCGCTAATTGCGGGAACGGGAATTAAGGGTGTATTGCCCTCATGCAGTGTCACAATTGGGGTTCGATCGGAAACTGGCAAAAAATCGGCGTAGCGACAAATTAAACCCGGCCAAGCATTGACGAGGTTACAAGCGAGGTTAGAACAGGAACGAGTTGGAAGCACTCTCGAATACTACGATTACAAAATTACACAGCTAGTTTAACTCCATAGCGGATCGAATTGCAGGATCATTGCGGATTGCGACGGGATTGGGGGGCTAAAAGCTTCGCAGCGATCGAACCACCGATAAATCCAAATAAGTGCCCTTCCCAAGAAATTCCAGTTTGTCCTGGCAAAACTCCCCAGATCAAACCGCCGTAGAGAAATGCCGCGATCAGTGACAGCCCGATCGACACAATATTTTTTTCAAACCAGCCACTAAGTAGCAAGTAGCCGAGGTAGCCGAAGATCATGCCACTTGCGCCGATGTGAACTGAATAGGGATTCCCAATTGCCCAGCTACCTAAGCCGCTGATTAGGGCTGAGACTACTGAGACAAAAAAGAATCGATCGGTGCCGCGTAGTAGGACAAACCAGCCCATGCCTAGGAAGGGGACGGTATTGGCGGCGACGTGGGCAAAGTTGCCGTGGAGGAAGGGGGCGGTGAGGATGCCGACTAAGCCTTCGATGCTGCGCGGTCTGATCCCTAAGAAATCGAACTGTAGTGCCATGCGATCGCGAAACACAATAAAGTTAATAATTTCGATCGACCAAATAATTGCCACAAATCCAGCGAGAATTTTGACATGATTTTTTAGTTCGCTGGCTACGGTTCTAAAGCCTTCTTTATTCATGCAGATATTTCCACAAAGATTCGACTTCTTCAATGTAATCGATCTTGGGGTTTCTCTAGGGGAATTGATGGTGAATGATGTCTGTGAGGGGTTATCAGTGAGGGGTTATCAGTGAGCGGAGCCGAACTGCAAACCCTTGGACTTGAAGGGCTTTGCCCCTCAAACTCCCCATTGGGGGACGAGTGCCTCCCCCAAGCCCCCCGCACAGGTTACGGATCTAGCTTCGTAATCACTTGGTCGTGGCTCCTTTTCCAGATCAGCTTGGTCTGTGATTGTCAATATTTCTCCTCATCTACCCATCTCTACTATAGGCAGAGGGATTGGGACGGGTCTTGCTTTACGTGAGATAATGTCGCTGTCCGAATCAAGGTGACCAATTATGACTCTGGCGATCGCCACGCAACATTTAACTAAACAGTTTAACGAGCAACTTGCCGTGAACGAGGTTGGGCTTGAGATCGAAACAGGTGAAATCTATGGCTTAATTGGGCCGAACGGGGCGGGTAAGACTACTCTGATTCGGATGTTGGCGGCGGTGGAGGAGCCAACGGCGGGAGAAATTTTTATTGCGGGGCAGCGATGGATCAGAGGGCAGGCGAATCCTGAACTTAAGCGTCAGATTGGTTTTTTACCCGATGACTTCCCGCTCTATGAAGATCTGACGGTACGACATTATCTTGAATACTTTGGGCGGCTTTATTTTCTCAATGATCCCGATTTGAGTCAGCGTTTAGATCGAGTTGTGGCTCTTGTCCATCTTGATGAGAAGAAAGATAGTCTGATTGGGACACTATCGCGGGGGATGAAACAACGTCTCAGTTTAGCCCGCAGCATTATTCACCGTCCGACTTTGTTGTTGCTGGATGAACCTGTGTCGGGGTTAGACCCAATCGCTAGAGTCCAGTTTCGTGACATCCTCAAGAATCTGCAAGCTGAAGGTATGACGGTGCTGATCTCTTCGCATATTTTGAGCGATCTGGCAGAATTTTGTAGCTCGATCGGGATTATGGAGTTGGGACGCATGGTGGAAAGTGCGCCGCTTCAAGATCTCTATGCCCGACAAGGACATCAACTTATTTCGATCGACTCGATCGAAGATCTGACGCTCGTTCAAAATCACCTAGTCGATTATCCGCTTGTGCAAAGCTCGGAAATCACGAACAAAGGTAAGCTTTTGGTCAACTTTTCGGGGAACGAAGCTGAGGCGGCGGCTCTGTTGCGATCGCTGATTGAGTCGGGGATCGCGATTACGGAATTTACTCCCACTCATGAAACTTTGGAGAATATTTTCTTCAAAATGGGACATCAAAAGACTTCCTAACAGCTATCTAATTTTTAACTGGAGAAACTATGAACCCCGCTTGGATCGATCGACTTGCTGACTGGAATCCCCAATTTATCCGCGAATGTCGGGGTAGATTAAATACTCGCTCTCTCATCGTCGCGATCGCATTTTCGGCGATCGCCCAAATCATCATCCTATTAACGTATAACCAAATTCGTCAACTTACCAATCAAACGCCCCAAGAGATTTGGCTCAGCGTATTTCGGACATTGACTTGGATATTTCCATATTTTTTGTTTGTATCGGGTAGTTATCTGCTGACTTCAGACATTACCAATGAGGAGCGACGCGGCACTTTGAATTTCATTCGGCTCAGTCCGCGCTCTAGTCAATCGATCCTGCTCGGCAAAATGCTGGGTGTACCGATATTGCCCTATCTCAGTATTGCTCTGTTCGTGCCGTTACATCTAATTGCGGCGATGATTGGTGGTGTTCCATTCGGATTTGCGATCAGTTATTACCTGCTTTTAGGTGTGGGAGCCTTTTTCCTGTTTAGCTTTGCCTTATTAGTGGCTTCGTTTGGCAACACTCAGACCATGCTTGGTTCACAGCAATCGGCGGCAGCTTTTTCGTTCACGACGCTGACTTTTTTCTTCTTTACACCTCTATTTATGACTTGGAATAATGTGACTAGCTGGTCATTATTCGTGGATATAGATCTATTAAATCCTGGGAGGTCTTGGGAATATGATTTAGAGTGGTTGTACATTCCGATCAGTTCTAATATTTGGTTATCGCATCTATTTACGTTAGCGAATTTAGCGATCGCGACGTTTGGAATCTGGCAAATTTTGCGTAGACGTTTTTATAACCCTAGCGGCACAATTTTAAGTAAGTACCAAAGCTATGGTCTGATCGCCTATGCCCAAATTTTGATGTTTGGCTTTGTCGTCAAAACTCCCAATTTGATCGCACTTTTCATCACTGAAGCGATCGACTTTGGTTTAATTTTGCTGCTCATTTCGGCAATTACGCCGAAGCGTCAAGCCCTCCTAGATTGGGTGAGATTCGATCGACGCAATGTCTGGGATTGGGTCTGGTCGGCGAAAAGCCCTGCCCCAATTGCGATCGCGATTAATCTGTTAATCGTTAACTGCATCTGGATACCTTGGCTATTGCTTGCCCAGTTCGATAATGTGGCATTGGGGTTGATGAGCTTACTGTCTCAAGCTTGCACGCTGCTGATTTACGCGCTGATCGTCCAACTGATCCTAATCCAAAAAAGTCAAAGACCAGCAAGTTGGGCAACTGGGGCGATCGCCACGTTATTGATTCTCCCGCCAATTTTTCTGGGGCTTTTGAGCATTACACCCGAAAAATTTCCCGCGATTTGGATCTTCTTTGGCTATATTTGGGTCTTAGGTGTGTCGCTTACTTCATCGAATGTATCGATCGGTTTTGCGATCGCGATTTTTGGTCAGTCGATCGTGATTGTTTCGCTGGGAGTGATGCTGCGAAATAAGTTGGATTCACTTCGGATCGGGCCCAACTCTGTACCATTAGTCGATCGAAGATCACCCTAAATTCCAGTCTTATTCCCCTTTCCTTGTGAGAGGGTTAGAAGGGAGAGACCAAAAACGCACCATAAAATCAGCCGAAGAAGTGGCGAGATACTTACCATCAGGGCTAAAACTCAGACCGATCACCCAGTCCTGATGTCCTTGAAACAGCGCGAGCTGATTGCCGCGCAAATCCCACAATCTCGCCGTGCCATCCTGAGAAGTCGTCGCCAGATATTTGCCATCAGGACTAAAGCTAACGTTCCTAACTGCACCCGTATGTCCTTTAAACTGGACTAATTCTTTGCCATTCAAATCCCATAACTTTGTTGTCTTGTCTGAAGAGACCGTCGCAATCAGCTTGCCATCAGGACTAAACGCCACCGATCTCACCCAATCGCGATGTCCTTTAAACTGGACTAACTCTTTTCCATTCAAATCCCATAATCGCGCTGTACCATCCGAGGAGGCAGTGAGAATCTTTTGCCCATCAGGACTAAAAATCGCACACCATACCATCACCAGATGCCCTTTAAATTCCGTAATTACCTTCCCCTTTAAATCCCATAATCGCGCTGTGCCATCCGAAGATGAAGTGAGAATCTTTTGCCCATCAGGACTGAACCTCACAGTGTTCACCCAATCTTTATGCCCTTTGAGTTCTTGGATCGATTTGCCATCAATGCTCCAGATCCGCGCAATTTTGTCCTGAGCCCCTGTCGCGATCGACTTACCATCGGGACTAAAAGTTGCATTCCAGATGATGCTGTCATCAGTCTTAATTTCGATTACCTCTTTACCCTGCCGATCCCAAATTTTGGTCGAACCTTCGGAGGAAGTCGTCAATAGTTGGCTGCCATCAGGACTAAAGCTCACACTCAGAACGCTAGTTGGATGAGCTTTGAATTGCGAAACAGATTCTGCTTTAACTTGGGTCGGCAATTGAGCTAGCAGTTGGGAATGAACGGCTTGAGGGTTAGCTAACAATTCGATCGAGCCAGAAATCGATCCAGACATTGAGCCTGATATTCCCCAAAATAATAATGAAATCGCAAGGCTAGTTCTCAAATCTTTTAACGACATGGCTCTTAACAAATACTTGGCTTTAAAAGGATGGGGCATTTATCGTAAACCAAAATGTAGTGACACATCTGCTAGATCGTCGCTAATTGTTAATTTTGTTGAATCTCTGGCGTTTGGCTTCGTAGAGCAAAAGTGCGGCAGCGATCGACACGTTTAAAGACTCAACTTCAGGACTCAATGGAATCTTCACCGCCGCATCTGCCAGTTGAATTAGCTGTTGCGATAAGCCATTGCCTTCGTTCCCCAATAAGATCAGGCTAGGCTGGGTGAAATCATAATCCCAATAAGTGGTTTGAGCATCGGCTAAGGTGGCAACTGCCCTGATCCCTTGTTGCTGTAATTTACCGATCTCGCCTGCTAAATCTTTAGATGTTTGGATTGGGACGCGAAACCATTGCCCTGCCGTTGCTCTGATGATTTTGGGATGAGTTAAATCGACACTATCATGACTGACTAATAAACCATCAGCACCCACTGCCGCCGTCGATCGAATGATTGCGCCCAAGTTACCAGGATCTTGAATCGATTCGAGGGCCAGCCCTAGGGTCTCGATCTGCGGATCATTCGAGCACTCGATCGGAGCTACGGCGATCGCCCCATCAGGATTAACAGTTGTGGCGATCGATTTAAGTACTTCCTCGCTGACAATTTCGATTCGATCGACAATCGATCGAACTCTCTCATAGAGAACCTCATGAGACATTGCCCAACTCTCTGTACAGCAAAAGATCGATAACGGATAATCCGTCTCGATCGCTTCATGAATCGCATGAGTGCCTTCAATCAAAAACAATTGCTGCGATCTCCGCTCTTTTGTGCTTAGCCCCAACTGTCGGAGCTGCTTCACCAAAGGATTCTGCGTACTTGTCAGCATTACTTTTGTTCTTAAAGTTGAGATGTATGATTTTGAGCTGATGGTTTGGTATACCACCATGCCCACGCAATTAAAACCGTTTGCAACGGTAATCGCCACCAGCGCAGCAGATCGGAATCTGGAATGCCATCAAGCTGAATCTGATTTACCGCCATATTGATATTAGCGGGAAACACAGCTACAAACAAAGCAATTAGTCCCCAAGCTGCGGCACGGCTAACTGGAGGGACTAATAGTCCCACGCCGCCCAAAACCTCAAAGATGCCACTAATATAGACCAGTGCTAAAGGATAAGGGAGGAAAGATGGCACAATTTTCACAAATGGGTCTGGGGTCACCCAATGCAGAGTTCCTGCTGTAATCATAAATAACGCGAGCACGACTCGGAGGAATAGCTTAAGTTGAGGCATGGGATTATTGTTGCGAAAAAACAAGAAGATTTCACGATCTTGACTATTGGGATCGATAACTCTTGTAAGGAATACGCGAACTAGGAGGATTTAGATTTCTAGTTTAGATCTCTTTAGGAATTCAGTAGCTCTGTTTGACCACAATCGATCGAATAAGTTCTTTGCAACCCACGACTGAGTGTGATAAAAAGATAAATAAATCAAAAAAATTATGTCAGAGAAAGAACCAGGAAGTAAGAGTGGGTGGATTATTCCGATCACAGTTGCAGCAGTCGGGGCGATTAGTACCGTTCTAGTCGCGCTTATCAGTAAACCACCAGCACCGCCAACCCCAACCCCAACAGTTGCGGTCATTGGCAAATCAGTTATTTCCAAAGACGGTACAGTCCAGCCAACAGTTGACTTCGCGCTAAAGTCGGAAAAACCACGTCTACGTATAGGAAATACAGCTTCACAAAGCTCGATCGAGGTTTCTAACTTAACCTTGCACTGGTCTTATGAGAAATGCCCTAGACTTGAGACTCCAGAGCCTTCTGAGCCTGATGATATCAAGGAGTATCGATATTCAGTAAATGTCACTGAGAGTTCAGGATCGAAGCTGCTCGATCCTCGGATATTTAATTATGCGGCAGGAGAGATTGATGATTACTTTATCTATATTGAATATCCAGGGAATGGCATATATCATTTCTGGATCGATTTGAACTATGTAGAGTCTGGGGGAAAGACCCCTAAATTATACAAAACTCCAGAAAATCTAGTTAAGGAATGCGACCGTGAGGAGTAAGGAGTGAAAAGTGAGGTCTGATTCGCTTAAGGCATGAGGGGAAGACGAATCAGTTGCCGAAACCGCGACAAAAACACAACTGCTGACATCGCTATACCCAAAAACTGACCAGTCCATAACCCAACGCCGCCCAAACCAAAGTGTCGCAACTTACTCGTAAAGTTTCGAGAAAAAGAGACGATTGGATGCACAAAGTTTCAAGCAATATAGTT
>ENA-ORBV01004564-ORBV01004564.1-microbial-mat-metagenome-genome-assembly--contig:-NODE-4564-length-26389-cov-6.648563_pt1 | contig 26389 bp, 20 predicted proteins | sample MGYA00237777_ERZ505514 | MGnify/ENA primary metagenome ERZ505514 (study PRJEB26160, sample SAMN06269048) | microbial mat metagenome | isolation source: Oligotrophic lake microbial mat | place...
TTTTCAAGCAGAAGACGGCATACGAGATTCGCCTTAGTCTCGTGGGCTCGGAGATGTGTATAAGAGACAGAGGAGTTTGGACCGGGCAAGCGCGACGGTTCCCGCCAGCATCGAGCCGGACGTTTCGCGGTCGAACCGATCGAACCATTCGAGCGCCTCCTGCTCCCGTCCGGCCGAGTGGGCGAGCTGGCCGAGGCCGGCAAACGCGCGGTCGCGCGCGACCGTGTTGGGGTTCCAGCGGAGCAATTCACGGAACAGGTGGGCGGCCCCGGTGTGATTGCCTGTGGCTTGGAACGCCTCGGCAACATCGGCGAGGATGACCGGGTTGGTGCGGGTCACGTCCGCGAACGAAGCGGCTGCGAGGCGGAGCGTGATCGAGGCGGCGGGATCGGTTTTTTCGGCGAGCCGGGCGCGCATCCAGAGTGCGCGGAGGGCGAGTGTCGGTTGATTGGAGGCGAGCGCCGTTTCGTGCAGGTCCCGCAGGGCGGCATCGAGATGGGTCCGGCGTTCGGGGCCCGGATAGAGTTTGGGGAGGGCGAGAAAGAGATCTTCGACCGCATGTTTCGAGGGATCGGGTCCGTGGGTGCGGATCGCGGACCAGTAGGTCTCCGCCGCCTTGTCGGGCTGGTCCTCCTTTCGCCAGGTCCACCCGATCCAATAGATGGCCTCGGGCACTCGCGTGCTGGCGGGTTGGCCGGCTATAAACGCCTCCATGTGCGCTCGCAGAGCGGCGGGCTTTTCCTGGAGCCGGAAGGCGCGTCCGACCTTGAACCAGGCCTCTTCGAGGAGGCGGGGTTGCGCGGGGGTGACCGATTTGAGGGCGATGACTCCCTTGTCGATTTCGCCGGTGGCCATGAGGGCGTCGCCGAGGAGGATACGGGCCTCGTCGGCGCGAGGGTGGTCGCCGTATTCCTGGAGGAAGGCTCGCAGTTCGCGGATGCCGGTCGGGTAATCGCGCTGGGCATGGGCGCAGTAAGCCCGGCGATAGAGGGCCTCACCCGCGAAGCGTCCGTCGGGATAACGTTTGAGATACGCGGAGAGCACATCGCGGGCGGTTGCCGGGTCTTTCGCGAGCGAATGAGCCATACCGGTCCAGTACGCCACGAGCTCGGTGATCTCCGGTTTGGGGTCGAACTGCTTGACGGCGTCGAAGACCGGCAGGGCATCCGCCGGGTGATCCAGCAGCAGATGGGCGAACCCTTCCATGAACCTGGCACGCGCCGCGAATGGGCTGGCCGGTTGCTCGGTGGCAATCCGGGCGAAGCGCGGAATGGATTCGGCGACCTGGCCGCCGCTTTGCAGGGATTGTGCCCCGAGAAAGCAGACCTCGGCGAGCCGTGTCGATTTTGGAAAGCGCGCCTCGAATGCCAGAGCGGCTTCGGCGGCGCGGGGCCAGCGTTCCACCTGCATCCAGCAGCGGATGAGGTTGATGGCGGCCTCCTCGGTGATGGGGTCGGGCGGCAGGGAATCGACCATTTCCTCGAGAATGAGGGCCGCCTCGCGGTAGCGTTGCATTTCCAGAAACGCGCGCGCGAGCCGGAACCGCAACGAGGCGTCGAAGCTTTGGATCTTGCGGAAGTTGTCCAGTTCGCGCCGGGTTTTGGCGAGCATCTGCTCAAGGGTGAGAATGCGGTAGGAATCGGCGGTCTGCTGGCGGGCGGCGGCGAGTTGTTGTTCGATCTCGGCGGAGCGCCGTTCCTGATGTTTGAGGAGCCGATCCTGGCTCCAGACCCGTTGGAGACAGGCGATGGCCTTGCGCGGTTCGTCGTTGGCGAGGAAGTGGGAGCCAAGTTCAAGGGCAAGCACGTGCAGGCTCACGATCTGGAGATTCTGGGTGGCACGAGGGAACTCAAGGGTGAGCAGGGCCAGCCCTTCGTCGTGCCGTCCCGCCTGGATCAGCGAGTGCAGGCGGAGCACGAGCGCCCGTCCGCGATTCACCGGTCCCAGTCGCTCCATCTGCAGCGCCAGATCGTCCGCAACCTCCGCGTGGCGCCCCGCGAGCGCGGAGCAGGCGGCAGCCAGAAGCACCGCCTCTTCGCGTCGGACCGAATGGGGATAGGCGGCGATGAACTTAAGAAACGCCTGGCGGGCGAGATCAAGGCTCGGCGAAGCGTTCGGAGGCACAACCCTCCCGGGTCGACGCGGAGTGACTCCGGGCTGACGCGCATCGGGTGACGGCTTGGACGCGGCTTCGCGCGCCTTCCGGCGGGCTGGAGATTTGGTCGGGGATGGTTCGGGCGTTGAGGAAGGCGCGGGTTTGGGCGGGGACGGGGCATCGCTGTCGGCTGCTTGCATCAGGCAAACCGCGCGCCAAAACATCATCTCCTCGGCAACATCCGGTTTGAGGTTCGGGAACTTCGCAACCAGGCGGTCGATGGTGGCGAGGGCTTCGCCGAAGCGGCGCTCGTGAAGTTGGGAAGTGGCCAGAAGCGGCAGCACACGCTCCATCATGGCGTTGCCCTCCGGAGTGTCGCCGAAGCCGGTTACGAAACGGTCGAACGCCGCGCGCGCCGAGGCGAAATCGGCGGCATTGAAGGTCGAGACGCCCCGATTGATCAGTTCCTCGGCGGTGAGCGTCGAGAGGTCGGGCGACGATTGAGCCAGCAGGTCCGCCGTGGATAGACAGACCAGCGCGAGCAGTGCCAGTCCAGGATGGGGTGTCCTGCTCCGTGCCATGGTGAGTCGCGAAGCCTAATCACCCCGGGCGACGGCGGTCAATGACGGCGGTGTCGGCTCTGATCAAGTCGATTCGGGCGCCCGCACACCGCCGCTTCGTTGCCCAGGGCTTCGAAATCTCGGGACCCCAGCAGGTGCCGCACGGGGAGCAGGAGATCCTCGGCGGACACGGCGGAAGCGGCCGGATCGGCGATCAGGGCACGATCTCGGTGCCGATGCCGGAGGTGGTGAAAATCTCGAGGAGCAGCGAGTGGGGGATGCGCCCGTCGATAAAGTGGACCTTCCCGACGCCTGCATCGAGCGCCCCAACCGCGGATTCCACTTTGGGCAGCATGCCTCCCGCGAGGATCTCTTCTTTGACGAGCTTGGCGATCATCTCGCGATTGACCGATGGGATGAGCGAGTCGCCCTGGGAAGGATCGCGCATGATCCCGGGCACGTCGCTGAGGTACACGAGCTTCGTGGCTTTGAGTCCGCCGGCAATCGCGCCCGCGGCGATGTCGGCGTTGACATTGTAAACGGCCCCGTCGGTCCCGCCTGCGAGCGGACTGATGACAGGAACCGTTTCCTGGTGGATGGTCGCGACAACCTCCGCGAGATCGACGCCGGTGATCTCACCGACAAAGCCGATGTCCACCGGCGCGGCCTTTCCTTCCTGCTGGGGCGGGAGCTTGTTGGCCTGCAGGATGGTCCTTCCACTGAAGCCACGGGCGCGTCCGCCGAACTCGGCGATGGTATGCACCAAACGCGGGTTGAGCAGTCCGTCGAGCACCTCCTCCACGATCCGGATCGAGGCGGCATCCGTCACGCGCAGGCCGTTGACGAACCGCGCGGGGATGCCCGCCTCGCGCATCCGTCCGGTGATCGCCTTGCCCCCCCCGTGCACCAGCACCGGGTTGATGCCGACCGCTTCGAGAAACACCACGTCGCGCAACAGGCGGTCGACCACGTCGTCGTCGTCCATCGCGCTCCCCCCGTACTTGATCACGAACGTCTGGCCGCGAAACCGCTGGATATACGGAAGGGCCTCGATGAGTGCCTCGGCCCTGCGGGTTGCTTCGGTGCGTTTCATGGAAAATACGGGAGGGTGGGAGTATCGGACCCGGCCCGGACGGGCAATGAAAAAGAGGGCACATGAAAAAGAGGGCAATGAAAAAGAGACCCCATTCGTGTCGGTCCCTCCTGCTGGAAGGATCCGATGCGCGGGTGGACCCCGCGAGCCGACGAATGCCAGCCGGCGAATGCCCGTCGCTCCGTTGTAGCGGCGGCTCTCCCGAAGGGGTGCCGCCGGGGGCGCGTCCGCCCACCACCCGAACGGTGGCACGTCCCTGGCTGCGCGAAGCTCCGCCAGGGACAGAGCCACCGCTACAACAGAACGGCTGCTGGCTGCGCGAAGCTCCGCCAGGGACAGAGCCACCGCTACAACAGATGGGCGTCGAGCTGCCCGTTACCCTCGACGATCTCGCCGCCTGCGAATCGGGTGGATGGCCTATCGACCCCGGAACGACCTCGCCCCGCGCAGCGGCGCTGGGCGCCCTGGTCTGCGAATCGGGTGGATGACCCATCGACCCCGGGGCAAAGCCTTCGATTCGTTCATATGCATTTCAGTTGCAGTTATGATGTAATTGAATCGGTGCTAGTTTTCCGAGTGGCCTCTCAGTTGCATAAAAGAACGGCCACATGCCGGTGATGGGTCAAGGTCCGAATAATTCACGTGCATCGGTCAATGCGCATGTTAAAACCCGCCGGTGAAAATCCATGGAACTCAAGAGGGTATGGAACTGAGAGGGCCGAATTCCGTACGCGGCACGAAACGGTGGCCCGTGTGCTCCCGTGCTTGGATCGCGCTCGGTGCCGCGTTGGTCCTGTGGCAGGCCGAACCCGCGGCGGCGATGAACTCCTACACGTTCAGCTATAATTTCAGCGAGGTCACCGATGGCAGCGCCACGCAAAACCTGAACGCGGGCTATCTGATCAACGACCCGGCAGGCTCGCCTTGGGTCTACAATTCGGACGCGAGTTGGCAGCGCCGATTGCGCAGCGAGTATGGTTTGGAAGATGGCCCGGCCGGGATCAACGACGACGACGGGCTCACGTTTCGTAGCCGGGCGGGGAACGGGAACGGAACGGTGACCGCGATCTACAACGGCAACGGCACCGGGAACTTCAGTTCGACCCCGCTGGTGATGAACATGAGCGCAACGGGATCGCGTTTCCGCCTTGTGCAAGGTTGGACCGGGAACCCGGCGACAACATTCCAGGGCAACGGTTCCAATGTGGGCAACGAGATCTGGCAAATGGGGATGGTCAGCGCTCCCACCGCCGGCAGCCTGAACGGCAGCTTCCTCGGCACCACCTCCTCGCTCTATGTCGGCATGCGGGAAACGAGCATCCTCAAAAACGCCACCACGAACATCACCTACGGGGGCATCGAGGTGCGGAACGTGGACACGACCAACGCCACGTCGCCTTCGCCCCTGGCCACGCTGACCTCCAACCAAGGGTTCGCCGCGAAGAACGCGTCGCTGCCCGCCGGCAGTTATTACTACTACGTGTTCGATCTGGTGTTTGAGAATACTGGGTTTCTCTCCGGGAATGCGACGTTCAGCATCACCGCGGGCTATAGCACTTACATCGTCAACCCGACGACGAACAACTCGACGCTCCAGGGCAACTTCACCCTCGGCAGCGCCAACGTCACCAGTACGCTGAACGCGACCGCACTGGGCGGCATGCGCCCCGCGTTGGGATACCACGTTCTGAATGGTATCGACGTCAGCATCACGGGCACTACCTACGACTACTTCGATACCAGCATTCTGACCGAAATTATTCCGGAGCCTGCCGCGTTCGCCCTTCTGGGACTCGGCGCGCTCGCTTTTGTGACCCGGCGTCGGCGGCAGCGCCAACCGCCCGCGTAAGGCCTGCCGGGTGGGGTGAGGGGGCGGAAATACCCGGCGACTTCTCGAGGGGGCGAAGTTGTGCCCGGTGGATTGGCCGCTCTGCGGGCAATTCAAGGCGCTCCCATCGGGGCTTTCTGTGTGCCTGCCGGGCAGCCAGCGTTTTGACGCGAGCGGCCCCCGTCGCCGATCCAGCGCGGAGTGACGCCATCCACCCGACTGGCGTCCTGCGCGCCTGGTCGTGCTTCGGTGGTTTCTGCCGTGAGCGGTTTTTTCTACCCATTCGGCGGGGGAATGTCCTAGGGTCAATAGGTTTCCCACCCCGAACCTTGGAATTTACTCAGGTGACCAGACAGACCCGGAACATGGAGGTTGCGTCCGCATGACGCCCGGCCAGCCGCTGCACATCGGCGTGGTGGGGCTTGGATGGCCCGGGCATCGGCATGCCGAGGCGATCCTGGCCAACCCAGAGGCGCGGCTGTATGCCTGCGCCGATCTCGGCGATCAGCGGCGCGAGGAGTTCGTGAAGCTTTACCATCCCGAGCGGGTTTACGTCTCCTACGACGAACTCCTCAATGATCCCGGCGTCGAGGCGGTGGTGATCGGGCTTCCGAACTACCTCCATTTTCCCGCCACCATGTCGGCGCTGCGGGCGGGAAAGCATGTCCTGTGCGAAAAACCGCCCACGCTCAGCGCGGCGGAGATGCGCAAGGTCCGGTCGCTTGCGGACCAGTCGGGCAAAACTTACTTTTTCGGGCGTCAATCGCGATTCGATGGAAAGACCGTGGTGGCCAAGAAATTGGTCGAGAGCGGGCGGCTCGGCAAAATCTACTTTGCACGGGGCACCTTCATCCGGGCCCGCGGGATTCCGGTGGGGATTGGCGGGTGGTTTCTCGACCGGGCGAAGGCGGGTGGGGGAGCGCTCATGGACATCGGGATCCATGCGCTCGACACGGCGTGGTACCTGATGGGGTGCCCGGCGCCGCGCAGTGTGACGGGAATGGTGTGCCGCAACTTCGAGCGATTTGTCCCCGACCGCATCAAGTACGATGTCGAGGATGGCGCGTACGCGTCCGTCCGATTCGAGGGGGGTTCGGTATTGCACATCGAGGTGAGTTGGGCGGCCAATCTCCCCGACGATTCCCCCACCAATCATCTCGGCAAGCGCGAGTCCCATAACACGGTGCTGTTTGGCGACCGCGCCACGCTGCGTCTTTCCCCCTTTGCGCTGTTCGAGGATGTCGACGGCAGGCTGGTCGATTCCCGCCTCGATGCCGAGCCCGGCTCCAATTTCGCCGGCCAGATGGCCGGCTTCGTCGCCGCCATCCGGGACGGCACCCCCCCGGTGAACAGCGCCGCCCAGGCCGTGCATCTGATGGAGATGCTCGAGGGGATTTATCACTCGAGCGATATCGGGCGCGAGATCGCCATCGGCTGACCCCAATCCCCCATGGACGCCATTGCCGACATCCGGTCCCGTGCCCGCGGCGGGACGCCGGTCGATGCGGAGACCGGTTGCCAGGTGGAGAGCGTTGCCCGAAAAACCACGCGCGACGGCAAGCCCTACCTCGAAGTCGCGCTCGCCGACGCCTCGGACCGCTTTTCCCTGAGGGTCTGGAGCGATCATCCCGCGTTTGATCGGATCTCGGATTTCGAGACCGGGCTGTTCGTGGCGGTGGGCGGGGAATTTGCGGTCACCCCGTTCGGGCTCGAGGCCAGGCGGTGGCGGGTGCGCACGCTGGATGCCACCGAGGTCGGGATCCTGGTGTCCGGCTCCGGCGAACTGCGGGCGCGCCAGGATCGCGATTATGCCGACATCGTGGCGCTTGTCGAATCGGTCGTCGAACCGCGCCTGCGTGCCCTCGGCCTTCTATTTCTCGAGGATCACGGCCCGCGTTTCCGACGTTCGGCCGCGGCGCGGACCTATCACCATGCCCGCCGGGGCGGATTGGTGGAGCACGCAGCCCAGATGATGCGGTGCGCGGAGGCGGTGGCCCGCGTCTACCCGGCCTTGAACCGCGATCTGCTGGTCACGGGGGCATTGTTCCATGATTGTGGCAAGCTTTGGGAGAACGCGGTCGAGGAGGCCGGGTTCGCGATGCCCTACAACCTCACCGGTGAGATGCTCGGCCACATCAGCATCGGCATCGAGCTGGTGAACACGCTTTGGCGGAAGTTGCCTCCCGATGCGGAAGCCGAGCCGGGTGGGGGCCCTGGTCCGGAGGAGGTGCGTCTTCACTTGCTGCATCTCATCGCCTCCCACCATGGCGAGCTCGAGTTCGGATCCCCGGTGGTTCCCAAGACCCCGGAGGCGGCGGCGCTTCATTACATCGACAACCTGGACGCCAAACTCGAGATGTTCGCCAACGGATATGCGTCCGCTCCCGAGCTGGCCCCGGGGATTCTTGATCGCGTTCGACCTCTGCCGGGAAATCTGGTGCGCCCGCTGCCACGCGTGGGCTCAAATCCAGCAGCCCGGTAGCCGGGATCACCCACCTCCCGTGATCAATCTCCCGTGACCCATGCGCGCGGGCGGAAGTTACCCAGACTTCCGGGCTTGAAACGCCGGATGCGTCCGCCCCTTACTCGTCCGACTTGTGATCCTTGGCGCACTGGCTGCAGATCGCAAAGACTTCGAGTGTGTGAGTAATTTCGCGATAACCGCGCCGGGATGCCAGTCGCTCCAAGGCATCCGCCACGCAGAGATCCACCGTCTCCACCTTCCGGCATTTGCGGCAGATGATGTGGTGATGATGATGCTCGCCCGTGTTGAATTCGTAGCGGTAACAGGAATCGCCAAAATCGCACCGCCGAATGAGGCCGACTTCCTCGAGCGCCGTCAGGGTCCGGTAGGTGGTGACGAGGTCGCACACTCCCTTTTCGAGGCGCTCGAACACCTCGACGGCCGAGAACGGGCCATGCTGGGAGGCGAGGACTTGCAAGATCCCACGGCGCGCCCGGGTGACTCGCAGGCGGCTTGACGCCAGTGCATTCCATGCCAGCTCGACGTCCCGGCTCGGCTGAGCTTCCTTGGGTGAGACCATGAAGTTTGCTAGGAGGTGTGGGGTCTCACCGCAAGCGGATTCCACTCACCTACCCGCGGCTCGACCATCCATGCAAGCCGGGAAGGCGGGACATATACGCAGCTATGTTGCATTTAGGCTTAGGCCAAGCGGTGATCAACCTGCCGCGCACATAGGCCTATCCGGTGTGGGAGATACACCCCTCGACGAAGTCTGTGGGGACCGGTTTCTCAGGGCTGACCCGGTCGTGGTTCACCCTGGCTTCCGTCGGCACTCCGTGGGCAGCGCTCACGGGAGGTAAGAAGTACGGATTAGCGCCACTAACCTGCATTTCTTACACAGCAAAGCGATTTGGAAAATCGTCGCCGTTTGGTTTATGGGTGGCCGTTGCCGGGCTTGGCGGGCATCGCCGCCACGGGGCCGGAGTCGCCGTTGATTTGCTCATGCCCTGCGGGACGCTTCCAGAGACTCACCACCACCAGGGGGTTTCCAGGCGGAGTCGCAAGAAACTCCGGATCGTGCAGGATCGTGAACTGTTGGGGCGCGTCCGCTTGTTCTCCGGAAGTCATTCCTGTCTCGGAGGCGGGGTAGAGCCCCAGCAGGGAGCCGTTCAGGGTCATTTGCGATACCGACCAGTCTTCGACTCTCCGCAGGAGGTCGGAGGGAGTGACCGAGGCGGCTTCGGGAGGGGTGCCGCTGACGATGCCCGCCCGCACCGTCATCGAACTGGCCGACGAACCGGTGTCGCTCCGTCCGTCCTCCCAGGCTGGCGAGAGCAGGACCACCGAGTCGGCCACCACCGCCGCGGGCTCCGGCTCCCGTCCGCCGGGCGCGGGGGCGGCATTGTAGTCGCCCTGAATATAGAGCGTGTTCGGAGTGGCAATCACCAAGCCGCCCGGCGGGAGCTTCGCGCCGTTGCGGAGGCGAAAGGCCCGGTTGCCGCTGCGTTCATCGGCGAGATGAAGGATTCCGTTCCATCCCGGCACCGAGTTGCTTCCAATCAGTTCGCCCAGCGCGCCGACATCAATCGAGGTCGTTTGCACTGAGCCCGCTCCGGTCGCGTCGGGCAGGGTGTCGCCCTGGGTTAGGCACTCCAGAATCGCGGGCGCGTCGCCGGTCCCCGTGCCCTTTCCTTTGCCCATGCCCGACTGGCTGGTCTGCGCCTCGACTGCGAGACCCTCATCCGTCCAGAGCAATCGGACCGCGGCGGTCGAGGCAAATCGGACTCCATCGAGCGGGTCGGGATAGCCGGCGTCGGCTCGCTCGATGAGTTCGCGCAGTCCGTCGTTGTTGGGGCTGGCGTCCGTGGAATCGACCCACTCGCGCTGGCCGAGCAGCTGCTTTTGGGGGGCGGGAAGCATCGGTGCCAGCGGATCGTTCTCGCCGCGTTGCACAGCCCCGGAAACCGTGAGGCGCCCCGCCAGGTCGGCGGTGCCATGCGAGACATCCAGATTGCCGTTGGTGTGGAGCCACCCCTCGACCCGGACGCCGGGGCAAGGGTCAGGTTGCCGTCGACGAGCAACGCGTAGTCCCAAAGACTTTCGACCTGCTGTTCAAAGATGGCCTGCACCACGGCGGTGACGGGGCCTCCAGGGCCGGGCCGTGAAACCTGGGCCGACGCCAGATACCGGTAGACGGCGGCCGTGGGGGAGATGCCCTGCGCATGCGACTTCGGCGCGCCGTTTTGGGATGCTGCGGGACTGGCCAGGGGGACCACCCAGTAGCGATTGAGCCGGTGAACCCCCGCCCGGGCCGGGTTGCGGGCAAGATCTTCCTCAGCGCTCAGGTCGGCCAGTGATACGTCGATTCCTTCAATTTCGGAAGGGAGGGGAGTTGCCATATTCCCGAGGTCGACCAGGGAAAGCCCGCGGGTCGGATTCCCCTGGCGCACCCGGGTTTTCCAGTCCACAAACGCGATCTCAAGGGCGCCTTCGGCCTCGACGCGCGCGCGGTCGAAGCGTCCACTGCGCTCCGTGAGCCGCGCAATGGCCCGGGTGAAATGCAGGGCGGCGCCGACGAGAATGGTGATGAGCACGAGCGCGCCGAGTGCGGCCAGCAGCGCGCTGGCGCGGTGGGGGCGGCAGTGGATGGGGCGGGGCTTCACGGCTCCAGCCTCCACGGGGCGCGGGCAACGGCGGACCCTCTCAGGGTGACAACTTTGTGCCATGCCCGCGTCCGCAATCCCGCGGACGGGGCACAGCTCAGTTCAATCAAGACCGGGGCCACCGTCGTGGTCGCCCCGCGATCCAACCGGAACGGCTCGGGGCTCTCGACGTTTCTGGCCAGCACGTCGAAGGCGACGCCGGCACGGGTGCCCGGACGCCGCCGCAATTCGTGGTTCTCGACGGTCAGAGTGTGGGATCGCGTGATATAAGCGGCAATCGAGACGTCGCCCCGGGAGGGAGGCGCTACGTCCAGTTCCACCCCGAGCACGCCTTCGATCTCGAGGTTGCGCACCGTCGGCGTGGCCTTTTCGGCCGCGACTTTGAGGATGATTTTGCGAAGTCCATGCGTCGGGATTTCAACCGCATCGCCGACGCGGGGAACGAAATTTTCGGTGCGCAGTCGCACATGGCTGGAATTCGCGCCCGCGCTGTTGTGCACGGCAAAGGCCCCCCCCGCAATGTGGGTAAAGCGCACGCCGGCCGCAGGGCCCGGGGAGTGGGTCGGCTGACCCGACGCATCCACGAGGATCGGGGGTGACACGGAGTTACGGATCGCTTCCTCGATCCGCTGGAGCGCCGAGCGTGCTTCCTCCTGGGCCGCGAGGCTTCCCATGTCCTCCGAATATAAGTCGAGCACCCGGCTGAGGCCGACGAGCAGGAGCACGACGGCGGTGGCGCTGATGCCAAGTCCCATTAGAATCTCCACAAGCGAGTTTCCGGAACTCCGCGTTCGATTTGACCACCTCATGGATCGAACCCCCGTAGAACCACCCGTCGTTGCGTGTGCGTGTGTCCGCGAAAAGTGTATTCCAGATCGATCCGGGCGGCGCGAAGCCGGAGTTCCCGTCCCTCGTGATTGCGACGGACATCCGATACGACGGTTGTCAGCACCCCGGTGGCCAGGGATGGCTCCCCCGGCGATGCTTCCAACTGAATGCCCTCGACGCGCTGGCTCCCGGGTTCCCACAGCACCGGTCCTCCCGCCTCGCTTGGGCCGGGTGAGGCGGCCAACGCCTCCACTGCATCGCCCAGTCGCGCTTCGGCTGCGGCGGCCAGCCTCGCCTCCTTGGTCCAACGCAGGGTGCGTTCCAACACATAAAACACGCCACCCATGGCCACCACCAACACAGCAAGGGCGACCAGGGGCTCCACCAGACCGAATCCCCATGCGGGTCCGGCCTTCCGGGGAAGGTGTGGCAGAAGCGGCGGCTGGGCAGGGCGGTCCCTCGGAGGCATCGAATGCAACTCTCCTGCGAGAACAACAGGGTTGTCAAGGGCGGTCGGGAACCGAATCCGGCGGCTCCAGGCACGAACCCCCGAGCAAGACATGCAACTAAATAGCATAGATGGATAACAAAGCAGACCTTATGCGGCCGTAAGATGCTGCTTACATGCATAAGTGAATCTGGTTGTCGAGACCCTCCCTTCGTGGTTAGATCTTGGAGTGATACGGAGGTCTCCATTCATGCCCGTAGATCCACGTCGTGAAGGAGTGCTGCGCCGTTTGCTCGGCGCGTTCACGTTGGTCGAAGCCCTCGTCGCGGTGGCGGTCGTTGCCATCGGGCTCACCTCCCTCTTTGTTCTCAATACCCGGTGTCTGCGGTTCCTGCGTCGCTCCAAGGAGGCGGTCATCGCCGGCCAGGTGCTCCAGGAACGCATCGAGCAGCTCCGGATCATCAACGGGTGGAACAGCACCAACATTATCTCCACGAACTGGCTGGGCGGCACCAACTTTCTCGGGAGCGAATCCCGCGCCGCTTACCTGGTCGCCCCAACGGGAAACGGGACCGGCACCCTGGGCGTCGGCGAGTTTGAGGAAATCATCACCCTCAACCCGGTCAGCGTCACGAACAACTCCACCGTCACCGTTGACACGACGACGAGCCTGACCGTGACGAAATCGCGCACCAGCGGCGGGTCGAGCATTTCCTCCACCTCGGCCAACGCGGGTAATTTCACCAACAGTTCCCTGGTCCGGGTCCGGCTCCAATTCCGCTGGTTGCCCTTTGGCGGAGGCACCACGAACACGGTCGAGACCGCCACGCTCTTCGCCCGGGGGCAATGAACCTGTGAAACCGCTCATCCCATCGCAGGCCAGGGGGCTCTCCCTCGCGGAGGTGATGGTCACCTTGGTCGTCATTACTGCGATGATGATCGCGTTGATGGCGGGGGTGCTCTCCCTGTCGAGCAGTTTCGCCTCGGCCGACGACTACTCGCGGGCGCAGGAGGATCAGTTGAACCTCTCGGATTTCCTGTCGCTCGATCTGCGCCGGGCCACGAACATCGTCACCAGCAACGACACCAACGTGCTCCTGCGGGTCGAGATCCCAACCTACACAAACAACCCCACGATCACGAGCGACGGTCGGGTCACTTACGGAACCACGCCCACCACCATCACTTACACCCGCAGCGGGAGCGACATCCGCCGGACGGAGTCGAACTCTGTCACCAACATCACCATCCGCGTCGCGCGCGATGTGTCAGACTTCGACGTGACCAGCACCAACAACCTCGCCGCCGGGGGCGTCGCGGTGGCCAGCAACCGCATCGTGTTTGATCCCCGCTTCCGATTCCCCCACGCTGATTACAACACGAACCGCCAACTGACCGCCGTTCAGAGCTACCTGCTGCTGAGGGCCCGCAAATATCAGTCCGACGCCACCACTTCCAATTCCGTTCCCGCCAACCCATGACCCCAAGGAGTCACCAACCCATGAAATCCAACAACCTCATCCGGCCCGCGAAGGGCCACGCGACTGCGGGCAGTGTCCTGATTGCCGCACTCGCGCTGCTCACCGGGCTCGCCGTCATTGGCGGGGTTCTCCTCACCAATGTTGCCGGCAAATATCGCGCCGCCCACCAGGCGATGCTCTGGCAGGAATCTCTCAACGCCGCCGAAATGGGCGTCGATGTCGTCGTGGGTCGCCTCCGCGATGCCGCGAGCGCGGGGGCCTTCCGGAGCGGGGGGACCGTTCCCAACGTCTCGACCCTCAACGGCACCTACACCCTGCCCTCGACCGATCTGGGCATGCACCGGGCCGGGTTCTCGGCGGTTGTCACCGTCCAAAACATCACGGTCAGCGGGGCGTCCGCCCCCTTCTACAAGATCACCGCCACGGGGCGCGCCCAAACTGACGCGGCCCGCGCGAGTAAAACCACCGCAGCGGATGCCGGGTCCGGCCTCGGCCGCGTGCTGCGTCAATTGACGAACGTCGACTCCGGCTCCTCGAACACCCTGCTGGCCCAAAGGCAGATCGAAGTCGTCGCGGCCCCCTCCATGACCGGTTCGATCGGGTCCCTCACGACGGATGGGAACGGCGCCGCGGGCATTATTGGCGACCTCTACGTCAGGATGAATAATCACAACGTGTTGACAGACAGTTACAACTCGACCTATGGAAGTTACAACGCAACGCTCGCGAACGGCACCAAGAACTGGGCAGAGAATGGCGGGGTGGCGACCAATGGGCAATTGGTCGAGGCGGGCAGCGCCCACATCCACGGTGACGTGTTCACGAACAACGGCACCGCAACGGGCGCGACCAATGTGTCGGGCGACATCTACGACGATTTCTACCGTGAACTTCCGCCGGTGATCGCTCCGACGTGGGCGGTGGCCGACTATACGACACCGACGATTCGCAAGAACACCACCCTGGATGCGACGGGAACCTCGACGAGCCCAACCCGTTATGTAGTGGATTCGCTGGACATCAGCGGCAGCGGGGCGCTCACATTCACCACCCCATCCTCCGGTGAGGTCTATGTGGAGCTTTATGTGAGAGGCGACGTTAAGATCAGCGGGCAAGGTGAATTGAAAGTTCCAGTCGGCGTGAATCTCAAAATGTATGTCGGCGGAAATGCCGACATCACGGGCAAGGGCATGGTGAATGAGAATTCCCGGCCCAAGAACATGCTGCTCTACGGCATCAATCCCGCCGGCGGACCCGGCACCAAGGAATTCAAGCTGGCAGGCAATGGCAACTTCACCGGATTTGTTTACGCTCCCGATCATGCCGCCAAACTGGCAGGCAGCGGCAACTCCGGAGACTTCTTCGGGGCCATCGTGGCTGAGAGCATCTTCATGAACGGCACGACGAGCATTCACTACGATGAGTCGCTTGCCTCGATCATTCCGGGCGAGGTCGATGAAACCGCCGATACCCGTGACGTGCTGGCGTACGTGAAGGCGAGCTGGCTCGAGCTATGGGATTTCCCGAGCTTCGTGAAGACCTCCACCGGCGGCAAATACCGCATCAACTGAGCGGCGCTCTTCCTGCGAAGTGGGGAGCTCCCGGTAGCGGAAGTCGCCAAGACTTCCGGGCAGGGGGACGCCCGCCCGGCCAGATCGGGCTCCGATGCCGCCGAGTGCGCAGACGGAATTCTGGTGAATTCCGCTACGACGTGAGCTTGTTTTGCTATTGTCGCTGCGATAGCCACGCCCCATGGCTGCCCAACCATCGCGTGAAACCGCCCCAGGTTACTTGCGTCGCCTCGCTGCGGAAGCTTACCAAGGCACTTCGTTCGTGCATTGGACCGTTTCGATGCAGGCACGATCCAAGGGTTGGCTGACTCCCGAGTTTCATCTGCGCTGGCGCGAACTGCATCTGCATGCACTCGCCCGGGAGACGCTCTGCTGCCCGGTCTACTGCCTCATGCCTGACCACGCCCATTTGCTGTGGGTGGGTTCCCAGCCTGGGTCGGATCAACGTCGCGCGATGCGGCTGCTGCGGCGTTGGTGGGGCCAGGCTCTGGGTGCAGCGTGGAAACTTCAGAAACAGGGCTTCGACCATGTTCTGCGGCCGAAGGAACGTGACATCGCCGCTTTCGAGAGTGTCGCCACGTACATCCTCGAAAATCCGGTCCGGGCCGGGCTGGTCCAGGACTGGAAGCGATGGCCATACTCGGGATGCCTGGTCCCTGGCCACGCCGACCTGAAGGTGCGAGCCCCCGATTATTGGCCGCGGTTCTGGCGCACATGGACAGCCCAGGTGTCGGAACACGCCCTGCACCCGTAGCGGAAGTCGCCAAGACTTCCGGGCCGGGGACGCCCGCCCCGGCCAGGTCGGGGTCCGATGCCGCCGCGTGCGAAGACGGAATTCTGGTGAATTCCGCTACGGGGCGCTCCCCGTGCAACGCGTGCGCTTCGTAGCGGAAGTAGCCAAGACTTCCGGGCAGGGGACGCCCGCCCCGCCAGATCGGGGTCCGATGCCGCCGTGTGCGAAGACGGAATTCTGGTGAATTCCGCTACGGGGTGCTCCCCGCGCAACGCGTGTGCTTCGTAGCGGAAGTCGCCAAGACTTCCGGGCAGGGGACGCCCGCCCCGGCAGATCGGGGTCCGATGCCGCCGCGAGCGAAGCCGGAATTCTGGTGAATTCCGCTACGGGGTGCTTCCCGCGTAACGCGTGCGCTTCGTGGCGGAAGTCGCCAAGACTTCCGGGCAGGGGACGCCCGCCCCGGCAGATCGGGGTCCGATGCCGCCGTGTGCGAAGACGGAATTCTGGTGAATTCCGCTACGGGGTGCTCTCCGCGCAAAGCGTGCGCCTTGTAGCGGAAGTCGCCAAGACTTCCGGGCCGGGGACGCCCGCCCTGCCAGATCGGGGTCCGATGCCGCCGCGAGCGAAGCCGGAATTCTGGTGAATTCCGCTGCGGGGTGCTTCCCGCGCAAGGCGTGCGCTTTGTAGCGGAAGTCGCCAAGACTTCCGGGCAGGGGACGCCCGCCCCGGCAGATCGGGGTCCGATGCCGCCGTGTGCGAAGCCGGAATTCTGGTGAATTCCGCTACGGGGTGCTTCCCGCGTAACGCGTGCGCTTCGTAGCGGAAGTCGCCAAGACTTCCGGGCCGGGGACGCCCGCCCGGCCAGATCGGGGTCCGATGCCGCCGTGTGCGAAGCCGGAATTCTGGTGAATTCCGCTACGGGGCGATTGGCGACTCAGTTGCCCGAGATCTTCAGCCGCACCTGACGCCCGGGCTGGGACGAAATAAGGAATCCGTCCCGCACCGTCACTTCCCGGTAGGTTCCGTTGCCCGTCTCACCCACGCCGCCCGAGAGACTCCCGACATCCGCCATGGCACCGCCCCCGGTGCTGCGCGCAATCACGGTCCATCCCGTCAGATTGCCCGATGACTCCACCTCGAACATCAAGTCCGATTTGGAGGTGTCTCTCTGGAAGATCAGGGTCAGGCGGCCGGCATCCGTGGTGACGGTCGGCACCCGGATCTGATCCGGCACCAGCGGGTCCGTGTTGACCGCATACTCGACCAGGTTCGGTTTGCCGCCCCTGTCGGGATCGGCGGTGTCCTCGCCGGGGCCCGTGTTGCTGGTATTGCCAAAGTGCAGTTGACGCCACTGTTGCAACCCGGTGAGGGCGGGCTCGATGGTGAGAGTCAGGTTTGCCGTGCCCACGCCCGCGGGGTTGCGGGCTCCGAGCGCGATGGGAAAGGTGCCAGTTCCCGCCGGGGTGCCGGAGAGCACACCTGTGGTTCCATTGAGGCTGAGCCCCGCGGGGAGCGGGCTGGCGGTGAAGAACTCGGGCGAGAGGGTGGCGGTGATCGCATAGTTAAACGGGGTCCCGGCGACTCCGTTCCCGGTGAGGTTGCTGGTGATCACCGGCAGGAACACCGACACTGGCGGATTGGAGACCACCGGACCCGCGGCGGGGTCGGGCGATGCCAGCGGCTGCAGCATCCACACCAGCGAGACAGTGGCGGTCGTTCCCGTCACATTAAAGGTTCCATTTGCGGGCTTGTATCCCGTCTTTTGCGCGGTCACCGCCCAATTGCCCGTTTCCGCCAGCGGAAGGATGCGCGATCCGTTCGATGTGAGGACCAGCTCGCCCGACGCGGTGGTGGTCAGATTGCGCATGCTGCCGCCCGGTGCGGTCAGGGTGAGATCCACCCCGGGGAGCGCCGCGCTCGCGTTGTCGGTGACCGTTCCTCCGAGCAGCGCCACAATCGCGTAGTTGCCCGAAAACGCGGCACCACCGCTGGCCCTGACGTTCACCGAATGATTCCCGATGGGGAGCCCGGCGACATGGACCTGGACGCCGACGGTCGTGGATCCCCCAGCGGAAGCAATGGAGAAGGTCGCGGGCGAGAGCGTCACATTGGCTGTGGAGGTCGTTACTTCACCGGCGAGGGCGCGATTGCCGGACGCGGTGAGCGTGATGGGCTCTTCGAACGACACGTTGAATGCGATGAGCAAGCCAGGGGGAAAACCCGAGAACCGGGTTGAATAGGTGGTATAACCGGTTCGTTGCGGTGAGAAAGAGACGTCGGTTGCATTCGCGGAGAGTGCGTTCAGAACGGCCCTCGATTGCGAGGTGGGCTCCACATTGAGCAGGTTGTCCTCAACATAGCAGAACGCGAGCGCGGGCAGACCGACCAGTGAGGCAGGCAGCACGCCGTCAATAAAGTTGTCGTAACAGGTGAAATCCTCGAGAGCCGTTAGATTGCCAAGGGAGGAGGGAACGGGGCCGGTGAGGGCGTTGCCATCCACGTAGCAAGTAGTCAGCGAGGCCAAATTACCGAATTCGGACGGGATGGATCCGGTAAACTGATTAAGATACAGGGCCAGATACTCCAGTTGCCCCAAATTTCCGATGGTGGCTGGGATCTGACTGGAAAGCGCGTTGGTCGAAACGTCCAGATCGATCAACTGCGTGAGGTTTCCCACGCTGCTTGGCAACGCTCCGGTGAGGCCATTCCCCCAAAGCGCCAGAAACTGGAGGGCCGTGAGATTCCCGATTGTATCCGGGATACTCCCGGAGAGCTGTGGGTTGGAAGCCATTTGGAGATTTTTGAGGCCGGTCAGTTGCCCGATCGCAGCAGGGATCGTTCCATTCATGTTGTTGCTCACCAGTGACACTCCGATGACATTGCCGGTCTGCGTTACATTCCCTCCACCGTCGGTAACCACCCCGCTCACCGTGACCCCAAACCACGCACTCGCCGCCGGGTTCAGCCACCCGGTCTTGGTGAGCCATGAGGCGCCCGTCGTGCTGTTGTAAAGGTCCACCAGCGCGTTGTATTGCGCCGGGGGGATCGAATCCTGAAAAGTGTAGGCACGAAGCGCGGTTGCTCCTGGTCCAACGAATCCGATCAAGGCCAGGGCAACAAAAATGAGGCGAAATTTCATGCGAAAAGCGTGAGAAGTTGAGGCATGGAACCGGTGAAAATCGTCCGAATTCAACATGCAATACGTGTCGCATTGGAGGCTCACGTCGTCGACCAGATACTTGCTTTTGCATCCGAGTTGCGAGTAAGTCCCGAGCCTCAGGCATCCTGATGTGGCAGGACAGCGCCTGACACCGCAGAGGCCAGGATGTCTGGGCCATCTTTTGCGCCTCGTAGCGGAAGTCGCCAAGACTTCCGGGCAGGGGACGCCCGCCCGGCCGGGGCGGGTTCGATGCCGCCGTGTGCGAAGACGGAATTCTGGTGAATTCCGCTACGGGGCGCTCCCCGCGCAACGCGTGCGCTTTGTGGCGGAAGTCGCCAAGACTTCCGGGCAGGGGACGCCCGCCCGGCCAGGTCGGGGTCCGATGCCGCCGTGTGCGAAGACGGAATTCTGGTGAATTCCGCTACGGGGTGCGTCCCGCGCAACGCGTGCGCCTTGTAGCGGAAGTCGCCAAGACTTCCGGGCCGGGGACGCCCGCCCCGGCCAGATCGGGGTCCGATGCCGCCGCGTGCGAAGCCGGAATTCTGGTGAATTCCGCTACGGGGCGCTCCCCGCGCAACGCGTGCGCTTCGTGGCGGAAGTCGCCAAGACTTCCGGGCAGGGGACGCCCGCCCCGGCCAGATCGGGGTCCGATGCCGCCGTGTGCGAAGCCGGAATTCTGGTGAATTCCGCTACGGGGTGCTCCCCGCGCAAGGCGTGTGCTTCGTAGCGGAAGTCGCCAAGACTTCCGGGCCGCGGTCTGCTGCCCACGCCCTGGCGTGCAGCCTTGAGCAGTTTTCCGACGCGCAAAGCCGAAACGTGGGTCAGATTCCCTGCCACCCGCTGACCGCCTGGCCGGGCCGTGCAAGACCTGTCATGTTCCGACCCTACCTGCCCGCCCGGTTCGCGCATCGCGTCCGATTCCGGCCTGCGCAAGTGGGCTGTTTCCAGACGCTTAGGGAGGCTCGATTTTTTTCTGGGTCCGCCCCCCGATTTTTTCTTGAAACCACAACCTATTGTGGCCATCCTAGCAACCCTCGCCAACATACTGTGGTTGTTCCCCCAGAATCCACGGCTTGTTCAGGGGTTATTTGCAGCTTTTTCACACCCTAACCCACCATTCCATCCATGATTCAGTTGAAACCAGGAGTTCAGAAAGCGCGGCTTCGCGCAACCCAGCCGGTTCGGACCAAAGACCGGCTTCGCAGCACCCGCCGGGCCAAGCCGGCGGCAGACGGGCTCACCATTGAGCGGACCTTCAGCACCGAGGGCGTTTCCCCCTTCGACCAGGTCGAATGGGATCGGCGCACCGCCAGAATCTCGGATGACACGGGCAAGGCCATCTTCGAACAGGGGGATGTCGAGGTGCCGACCACCTGGAGCGAGCTGGCGACCAACATCGCCGTCTCGAAATATTTCTACGGCGACATCAGCCACGGGATCGATCCGAAGACAAACGGGCGCGAATCTTCCGTGCGCCAACTGGTGCACCGGGTCACCCGCACCATCACGGATTGGGGTTGGAAGGACGGCTATTTCGCGACGAGCGAGGATGCGGAGGTTTTTTACGAGGAACTGACCTGGCTCTGCCTGAACCAGCACGGCGCGTTCAACAGCCCGGTCTGGTTCAACGTGGGGCTGTTTCAGCAATACGGCACCGGTCTCGGCAGGGGGCGAGGCAATTTTTTCTACAACCCGAAGACCGGCCAGGCCGAGCGGGCCTCGACCCAGTATGAGTACCCGCAGGGAAGCGCCTGTTTCATCCAGTCGGTGGGCGACACGATGGAGGACATCATGCACCTCGCGACGTCCGAGGCGATGCTGTTCAAATACGGGTCCGGCACCGGGAGCGATCTGTCGTCGCTCCGCTCGACCCGGGAGAAGCTCTCGGGCGGTGGCAAGCCGAGCGGTCCGCTCAGCTTCCTGAAGGTCTACGATCAGGTTGCCAATGTGGTGAAGTCGGGTGGCAAAACCCGGCGTGCGGCGAAGATGAACACGCTCAAGGACTGGCATCCCGACATCGAGGAGTTCATCGAAGCGAAGATGCGCGAGGAGAAGAAGGCCTGGTCGCTCATCGAGGCCGGCTATGACGGCTCGTTCAACGGCGAAGCCTACGGCTCCGTGATGTACCAGAACGAGAATCTCTCGATTCGCGTGAGCGACGCCTTCATGCAGGCCGGCCTCGCGGGGGGCGAATGGTGGACCCGGAGGGTGACCGACGACAAACCGTGCGAACGCAAGGACGCCCGCACCCTGCTCCGCAAGATCGCCGAGGGAACCTGGATCTGCGGCGACCCGGGCATGCAGTTCGACACCACCATCCACAAGTGGCACACCTGCAAAGGCACCGCCCGCCAGAACTCCACCAATCCCTGCTCGGAATACCTGTTCCTCGACGACACGGCCTGCAACCTCGCGTCGCTCAACCTGATCAAGTTCAAGCGCGCCGACGGAAGCTTCGACACCGACCGGTTCAAGGCGGCCGTGCGGCTCTTCATCACCGCCCAGGAAATCCTCGTCGACAACGCCAGCTACCCGATCAAGGAGATCGCGGAAAACTCCCATATCTTCCGGACCCTCGGCCTCGGCTTCGCCAACCTCGGTGCGTTGATCATGAGCTACGGCTACGGGTATGACAGCGACGAAGCCCGCGCGCTCGCCGGATCGATCACCTCGATTCTCACCGGCGAAGCCTACGCCCAGAGCGCCCGACTCTCCTCCATCATGGGGCCGTTCCCCGGCTATCGCGACGCCCGCTGCAGCGGGATCGACAAACCGGTCGCCAAGGACAACGTCGCCCCGATGCTCGAAGTCATCGGCCTTCACCGCTCCGCCGTCGAATTCATCCAGCCCGCCCCCGAGTTCGCCGCCCTCAAGGAGGAAGCCCGGACCTGCTGGGACGAGGCCCTCTCCCTCGGCATGCGCGACGGTTTCCGCAACGCCCAGGTCACCGTGCTCGCCCCGACCGGAACCATCGGATTCCTCATGGACTGCGATACCACGGGCATCGAACCCGACATCGCCCTGGTGAAATACAAACTGCTCGCCGGCGGCGGGAACCTCAAGATCGTCAACCAAACCGTCCGGCCCGCCCTCGAACGGTTGGGCTACACGCCGGAAGCGATCTCGAAACTCATCGGCCACATCGACACCCACGACACCATCGAGGATGTCGTCACCAATAACAACGTCACGATCCGGAGCGGACTCAAGCCCGAGCATCTGCCGGTGTTCGACTGCGCATTCAAACCGGCCCTGGGCACCCGCAGCCTCCATTACCGCGGACACATCCGCATGATGGCCGCCTGCCAGCCGTTCCTCAGCGGGGCGATCTCCAAGACCGTGAATCTTCCCGAGTCCGCCAGCGTCGAGGACATCATGAACACCTATGTCGAGGGTTGGCGCCTCGGCCTGAAGGCCATCGCCATCTATCGCGACAACTCCAAGCGCTCGGCCCCGCTGGCCACCAATAAACTCAAGCACCGCAACGGCAACGGCAACGGCGCCGCCCACATCTCCGTCGAGGCCGAACTTCAGGACAAGGAGCAACTCGAAGGCCGCATCATCGAACTCGAACGCGAACTCGATGCGGTCCGCGCCCAACCGGTCCGGCATCGGATGCCCGACACCCGCATGTCGCTCACCCACAAGTTCGACATTGCCGGACACGAGGGCTACATCACCGTCGGTCTCTACGAGGACGGCCAGCCGGGCGAGTTGTTCATCCAGATGGCCAAGGAGGGCAGCACCATCGGCGGTCTCATGGACACCGTGGCGACGCTCACCTCGATGTCGCTCCAATACGGCGTGCCGCTCCAAAGCCTCGTCAAGAAATTCGCGTTCCAGCGGTTCGAACCCTCCGGGTTCACCCGGAACCCCGACATCCGCAACGCCACCTCGATCACCGACTACGTGTTCCGGTGGCTCGCCTGCCAGTTCATCAAAGGCTACAAGGAGGCAATGTCGCCCAAGAACTACCAGCCCGATCTCCCGCTCAAGGGCATCGATGAGATGGAGAAAAAGGCGCTCAACCGCCCCGTCTCCGATCTGCCCCGGACCGGCGAGAGGGAGGCCATCGATGTGATCGCCAACACCTCGACCAGCGAAGGCGAACCGGTGGTTGCCTCCGCAACCGGCACCCACGCCGAACGTCTCCAGGAAGCGTTCGCCGGTGCCTACATGGAAACCCCCTGCTCGAACTGCGGAAGCCACCGTGTCATTCGCGCCGGCGCCTGCGGTTGCTGCCAGGTCTGCGGCACCAGCCAGGGCTGCTCCTAGACCCCTTCCAGTCCGCCCAAAGCGGATCGAAATCAGCACGCGGTGGACGGGCGACATCCCGTCCACCGCGTTTTGTAGCGGTGGCTCTGTCCCTGGCGGAGCTTCGCGGAGCCAGGGACGTGCCACCGGGCGGGTGGTTTGCGGACCCGCCCCCGGCGGCACCCCTTCGGGAGAACCGCCGCTACAACGGAGCGGCATTCGCCGGCTGGCATTCGTCGGCTGGCATTCGTCGGCTGGCATTCGTCGGCTGGCATTCGTCGGCTGGCATTCGTCGGCTTGTGGATCCCACCCGAACATCGGATACTGCCCGATCCATGAAAGGTCCAGGGGCAGCCACCCGCCGAATAACGATCGGGGTTGTCAATTCCCGGCGCCGCCTGCCATACCCCAGTCCATGAAGCCCCCCAGGGTTCCAGGAAACGCCCCGGAAACCGGTCTCGGCCCCACGGTTGACGCCTCCACCCTCCCCGTGCATAGTCCGCCCTCCCTTGGCCTACAACCCGGGGAAATCTATTTCATGGAGCACATTCGAAACATCGCAATCATCGCCCACGTCGACCACGGAAAAACGACGCTGGTGGACTGTCTCCTCAAGCAGGCGGGCACCTTCCGCGCCAACCAGGCCGAGTTCGCCGAGGAACGGATCATGGACTCGATGGACCTCGAACGGGAGAAGGGGATCACCATCCGCGCCAAGAACGCCGCCTTCCGGTGGCATGATTACCAGATCAACATTGTCGACACCCCCGGCCACGCTGATTTCGGGGGCGAGGTCGAGCGGATCATGCGGATGATCAACGGCGTGTTGCTCGTCGTCGACGCGCACGACGGCCCGCAGGCGCAGACGAAATTCGTCCTGAAAAAGGCCCTTGAAAACGGCGCCAAACCGATCGTCGTGATCAACAAGATCGATCGCGAAAATGCCCGCGCCCACAAGGTGCTCGACATGGTGTTCGAGCTTTTCATGGAACTCAACGCCACGGACGAGCAGCTCGATTTTCCCGTGATCTACGCCTCGGCCAAGCAGGGGTATGCCAAGCGGGAACTCGCGGACGAAAGCGCCGACATGACCCCGCTTTACGAGGCCGTGATCAAGCACATTCCGGCCCCGCCCGACACGGGGATTGCGCACCTCCAGTTCCAGGTGTCGAATCTCGACTACAGCGATTACCTCGGACGGATCGCCTACGGTCGCATTCTCTCGGGCCGCCTCAACGTGGGCGACAGCGTGGTCTGCATCCACGCGGATGGCCGCCGTGAACGGGCGGCGATCACCGCGATCTTCGGCCACGAAGGCCTCTTGAAGGTCGAGCGCAAACACGCCCACGCCGGCGATATCGTCGGGATCTGCGGGTTCGAGGATGTCTTCATCGGGGAGACCATCACGGACACCGAGGAGCGGATGCCGCTCCCGTTTCTGGAGATCGATCCTCCCACCATCACCATGGGGATCTGCATCAACGACGGCCCGCTCGTCGGTCGCGAAGGCAAGCTCCTCACCGCCCGCCAGGTCCGCGAGCGGCTCATCCGCGAAACGCGCACCAACGTCTCGATCCAGTTCAGCGACACCCCCACCGCCGGCCATTTTGAGATCAAGGCCCGCGGCGAAATGCAGATCGCCATCCTCGTCGAACAGATGCGCCGGGAAGGCTTCGAGATCCTGGTCTCCCGCCCGGAAGTGATCTTCAAAAAAGCCGAGGACGGCTCGACGCTCGAACCCTACGAAACCCTCTACGTCGATGTGCCCGGCGAAAACCTGGGCGACATCCTGCAAAGCCTCGCCGGACGCAAAGCCGAGATTGTCCACATGGAGCACCTCCCGCACAGCGTCACGCTGCAGGCGGTCATCCCGACCCGCGGCCTGATCGGGTTTGAAACGGATCTCGTCAACACCACCCGCGGACACGGCATCCTCTCCCATCTGTTCAAGGAATACGGGCCTCATAAGGGCGAGATTCCGAGCCGCAACAACGGCGTCCTCATCTCGATGGAGGGGGGCACCTCCACCAGCTACGCCCTCGACATGTTGCAGGAGCGCGGACGCCTCTTCATTGGGCCCGGCGAGGAAGTGTATGAAGGGATGATCATCGGGGAGAGCGCCCGGGCGGACGATATGCCGGTCAATCCGTGCCGAGGCAAGAAGCTCACCAACATGCGCAGCCAGGGCGATGGCAAGGGGATCCAACTCGCTCCGCCCTTGCGGCTCGGGCTCGAACGCTCGCTCGAATACATCGCTGCCGACGAATACGTCGAAGCCACCCCGAAATCACTCCGGCTCCGCAAGAAACTGCTCGACGCCAACGCCCGCAAACGGGTCGGCAAATCGGGCTAGGCAAGCCGCTTCAGGGCGCGACGGATCAGGTCCTCCGTGTCGCTGGGACCTTCGGACGCTGCGGTTTTGACCGCCTTGTGGGCGTCGACCTGCTTGTACCCGAGCGAGATCAACGCCAGCACGGCGTCGTTGAGCCGGGCTTCCTCGGGCGAGTGGGCGTGCTCCGCCGAGGCCGCCTCCCACGCCGCGGCGACGCCGACCTTGTCCTTCAGTTCCAGCACGACGCGCTCCGCGGTCTTCTTTCCGAGCCCGCTGATCTTCGAAATGGCGGCGATATCCGAATGCACGACGGCCGCCTTGAATTGGGCGACGCTCATGCCGCTGAGGACCGCGAGGGCCAGCTTGGGGCCGATGCCGGAGACATGCTGAAGCAGGAGGCGGAAGAGATCGCGCTCGGCAGCGGTGGCGAAGCCGAAGAGCTGGTGCGCATCCTCGCGGATGTGGAGATGGGTCAGGAGCCGGACCGTTCCGCCGGGCGGGGGAAGTTGGTCGAAACTCGACAGCGGGATGAGGGCTTGGTAGCCGACCCCGTGGACATTGACCACGGCCTGCGTGGGCAGCGCCTCCACCAGCACACCTTCGAGAAAAGCAATCATGGATCTTCCTTCCCTAACTGTCCTCCCGCGCCGCGGCAATCCCTCAGCACGCGGGTGGGGATGTGATTCAGGGCGTCTGGCAACCGCAGAACCCCCGGGAGATTCGCGGATCGCCGCAAGCGCTCCGGCCCCCGGGGGGGCAGCGGGTCGCCGCCCGGGTTCGCCCGCCGTCCGCAGCGGGGGTTGCGTCCGCCGTCGCGCGCCGGTTTCGCGCACCTCCCGTTCTCGATGCCGGGCATGGAGGGTATCGATCCTCCTGTTG
>ENA-ORBV01004566-ORBV01004566.1-microbial-mat-metagenome-genome-assembly--contig:-NODE-4566-length-26386-cov-12.254590_pt1 | contig 26386 bp, 21 predicted proteins | sample MGYA00237777_ERZ505514 | MGnify/ENA primary metagenome ERZ505514 (study PRJEB26160, sample SAMN06269048) | microbial mat metagenome | isolation source: Oligotrophic lake microbial mat | place...
ATGTGTATAAGAGACAGATCGTGGGTGGGCTATGGCGCGAACGGCTATGACGGTCGCACCCACGACCGGTGCGGTGGGCGCCATGCCCCCGGCGCAGCACGAATCGGTCGCGGCCGAGCGCCTGCGCATCAACCTGTCGTGGTTCGTGAAACTGCGTTGGGCCGGAGCGCTCGGGCAGTTGGCGACGATCGGTGTCGTCCACTTTTGGTTTGGGGTGGAGCTGGAGTTGGGCGCGCTCCTCGCCATCGTTGCGGTCGGTGCGGGCACTAATGCGGGGCTCGAGGTTTGGCTGCGCTGGGCCGCCCGCGGGGTCGACGCGCGTGGGTGGGTGGCGCACGGCCGTACTCTGATCGGCACGGTCAACTTGCTCGATATTGTGTTGTTGAGCGGTCTTTTGTATTTCTCGGGCGGCGCGGCGAACCCGTTTGCCATCTTTTATTTTGTCAACCTGGCGCTAGCGATGGTGGTGCTGGGTGGGTTGTGGATGCGAGCTTTGAACGCCACGGCTTTGGTGGCGTTTACTTTGTTGCTGTTCCACCACAGGCCGCTCGATATCGGCGGGCCGGCGTTGTTTGGGGAGGATGGCGAGGGCAGTCGGGTCCTGACGACCTACGCCAAGGGGCTTTTGGTGGCGTTTGCGGCGGTTGTCGCGTTCACGGCGTACTTCGTGCGGCGGTTGTCGGATTCGCTTGCGGCGCGGGAGGGAGAACTCGAGGCGGAACGGGCGCGCAAGGCGGATAACGACCGTTTGCAGGCGCTTGCGACACTGGCGGCAGGGGCCGCGCACGAGCTTTCGTCACCCCTATCGACGATTGCCGTGGTGGCACGGGAACTGGAGCGGGTCCTCGCCCGCAGCGGCGCCACCGACGAAGCGGTGGAGGACGCGCGTTTGATTCGGGATGAAGTGACGCGCTGCCGCACCATTCTCGATCAAATGTCGCTCGACGCAGGCAGCGCGGTGGGGGAGGAAATCGTCGAATTGCGCCCCGCCGAACTGATCGAAAACGCTCTGCGTAACTTGCGCGGCAGAGCGCTCGTCCGCGTCTCCGTCGAAACGAGCGCTCAAAACGCACGGCTGGCCGTTCCCCGCGTCGCCATGTCGCGTGCGCTGCGCGGACTGATCAAAAACGCCCTGGACGCAAGTGCCGAGGGTCGCGAAGTCGCCGTCAGCGCGAAGGCCGATCCCGCGGCGGGGAGTTTTGTGGTGCTCGAGGTCGTCGACGCGGGCAGCGGGATGGAGCCCGAAGTTTTGGCCCGTGCGGGCGATCCGTTTTTCACGACGAAGGACCCGGGGCGCGGGATGGGGCTGGGACTTTTCCTGGCGCGAACGCTGGCGGATCGGCTGGGTGGGCGACTGGAGCTGAGGTCGGGGCCGGAGCGCGGGACCGTCGCCACCCTGCACATCCGCGCCGTCGCGGCAGGGGCGGAAACGGCGCCGGGCCGGCGCGAGGATCGGGGCTAAACTGCGCCGCCGCGCTCAAACACGCACCTTGAACAGCCCGTCCGAGCCCTCCGACGCCCGCGCGGCGCCGCACCAACCCAGCTTCCTGATCGTCGACGACGATCGGGTCTTCCGGGAGCGCCTCGCCCGCGCCCTGCGCGACCGCGGGTTCGAGGTGCGCTCGGCGGCCAACGGGGAGGAAGCGCTCATCCTGGCGCGGGAGGAATCGCCCGAGATGGCGGTGGTCGACCTGCGGATGCCGGGAATGAGCGGCCTCGATGTGCTGCGGTCCCTGGTCGCGATCGACCCGGCGACCCGGGTCGTGGTGTTGACGGGGTACGGAAGTATCGCCACGGCGGTCGAAGCGATGCGTCTGGGCGCGGCGAACTACCTGCCCAAACCGGCGGATGCGGACGACATTTTGGCCGCGTTCGAGCGCGCAGAGGGCGGAGCGGCGAATTCCCCGCCCGAGATCCTCGCACCCAGCCTCGCGCGCGCCGAATGGGAGCACATCCACCGCGTCATGGCGGACTGCGACGGCAACATCAGCGAGGCGGCGCGGCGCCTGGGGCTGCACCGGCGCTCCTTGCAGCGCAAGCTTCAGAAGTTCGCGCCCGACTGAGAGCTTGGGAAAAAATCGGCTCGGCCGACGCGAAGTAGCTCGCAGATGACGTTTGGCCCATCGCCTTGCGGCGCTGGAGCGGCGCCCAGCCGCGGGTCGCCTTCTCGATGCGACATTTTGCCGCATAGCCGCGGCGACGCCTCGTCCCTACAGTACGCGGCCGGTGCCGCAGCAAGGCGGACCCCCGAGCGCGCGTCGCAGGGGGCCGGCCGACGCTCGATCGCACAGGTTCTCTTTCGCTCCGACCCTTCGGCCACCCGCCGCGGCCGCGGCCAGCGCTCCCCAACGATGTTCCATTTCCCCAGTTGGACCCTCACCGTGCGCGACATGAGCGGCGCGCTGTTGCTCGTGGCGCCCCTCTACATCGTGGGTGTCGTTGCGTTTGGAGCGTCGCCCAAAACGACGGACGTCGGCTACATGCCGGAGCAACCGATCCCGTTCAGCCACGCGCTGCACGCCGGTGAGCTCGGCATGGATTGCCGCTACTGCCACACCACGGTCGAAAAGGCCGCGCACGCGGCGGTTCCGCCCAGCGCCACGTGCATGAACTGCCACGCGGGGATTCGCACGGAAAGCCCGCTTCTGACGCTGCTGCGCGACACGTACGAAAAGGGCGAACCCATCGCGTGGCAGCGTGTGCACGACCTGCCCGATTACGCGTACTTCGACCACAGCGCACACGTCACACGCGGTATCGGCTGCGCGTCGTGCCACGGGCGCGTGGACAAGATGGAGCGTGTGTGGCAACACGAAGCGCTGAGCATGGGGTGGTGCCTTGATTGCCACCGCAACCCCGAGGACCACCTGCGTCCGCTCGACCAGATCACCAATATGGCGTGGGCGCCCGACAACCAGCGGGAGATCGGCCTCGCGATCAAAGAGCAGCTCAACATCGTGCCCTCCCAGAACTGCTCGACCTGCCACCGTTGACCGCTGCAGCGGCCTCGGCCGCGTCGGACTCCGCTCACCTCACGCCCTCCCAGCCGCCTTCGCTTCGGCCCGCACCGCCCCCCACGGATTCCAGGCACCCCCAATCGCCCATGGACGAGCGCAATCAATCTCCCACCCTCTGGCGCAGCTTCGAACAGTTCGAGCAGGGCGACGCCGCCCCGGCGCCGACGCTGCGCGAGTTCGCACCGGGCCAGTTCGCGGACGGTCCGGACGGTTTGCCGAACTTCGATCGGCGCCGCTTCATGCAGATCATGGGCGCGTCGACGGCGCTCGCGGGCGCGGCGAGCTGCCGGTGGCAGGAGTCCACGATCGTCGCGGAAGCGGTCCGTCCCGAGGGGCGCGTGCCCGGTGTGCCTGAGCACTACGCAACCCACATGGAGGTGGGCGGTGTCGCTCAACCGCTGGTCGTGACCGTGTACGAAGGTCGCCCGATCAAGATCGAAGGCAACGCGGAGCACCCCGAATCGCTGGGCTCCGCGAGCCTGTACGCGCAGGCTGCGATCTTGGAAGCCTACGACCCCGATCGCAACGTCAGGTTGGTCGAGCGCAAGGACGGCATTCGCACCGAAGTGCAGTCGTGGGAGCGCTTCGACGCGGAGGTTGCGGCGCGCCTCGAGGCCGCGGCGCCGCGCGGTGGCGCGGGTGTGGTCGTGTTCCAGGGGGAGGCGAGCAGCTCGCCGACCCTCGCGCGTTTGCGTGCGCAGTTCGCGCAGCGGTTTCCAAATGCGCTGTGGCTGGAGAGTGATCCGCTAGGCCGCGACGCCGAACGGGAAGGCAATCGTTTGGCGTTTGGCCAGAGCCTGCACACCCAGTTCCGCCTCCTCGGCGCGCGGTTGATCCTGGCGCTCGATTCGGACCTCCTTACGACCCACCCCGCCGCGCTGCGCCAAAGCCGCGAGTTCGCCGCGCGCCGCCGCCCCGCGGATGGCCCGATGAACCGCCTGTACGCGGTCGAAGCGAACTATTCGGTCACCGGGACGAACGCGGACCATCGCCTGCCGCTGCGGGCCGAGCAGATCGGACCGTTCCTGGCGGCGCTCGAAGCGAAGGTCATGGAAGCCGGCCGCCTGCGCGCCGCGGCGGGTTGGGGCGAGCTTCCCGCGGCGCCGACGGGTGGATTCCTCGACACACCCAAGGTCGCGCGTTTCCTCGATGCGCTCGCCGCGGACCTGATTGTCAACCGCGGCGACTCGGCGATCGCGGTGGGACCCGGCCAACCAGCGGCGGTGCACGCCATCGCCGCGCGCCTCAACACGAGCCTCGGCAACGTCGGGACGACGGTTGAGTATGTCGCGGCTCCCGGCGGCGATCGTGTGCTCGCCGGCACGGCGTTGGAGCAACTTGCGCAAGTGCTCGACGCCGGTCAAGTGGAGACGCTGCTGATCCTCGGAGGGAATCCGGTGTACAGCGCTCCCGGTGCGCTCGGCCTCGGCGCGAAAATCTCGCGCGCGGGGTTCAGCGCACACCTGTCGCTGTACGACGACGAAACGAGCGCCCTGTGCACCTGGCACCTGCCGCGGGCCCACTGGCTCGAAGCCTGGTCGGACGCGCGCACATGGGACGGCGGTCTCGTGCTTGGCCAACCGCTGATGCTGCCGTTGTACGGCGGACGGACTCCGATCCTGCTTACCGCGCGTTTGCTTGGCGATGCGTCGGACGGCCAAACGCTCGTGCGCGGGACGTTTGCCGGATTGGCGGGCGCCGGATTGGTGGGCTCGGAAGACGAAAAGGCCTGGCGCAAGGCGATCCACGACGGATTCCTTGCGGGATCGGTTGCCACGCCGGTTGCCGCCCAGCCGCGGGCGTTCGCGGCGCTCGAAGTGCCCGCGCGCGCCCTCGCGGCGAGCGTGCCGGCGGGGCAACTCGAACTCATTGCGCCGATCGACACCAAAGTGCTCGATGGCCGCGGCGCGAACAACGCGTGGCTGCAGGAGCTCCCCGACTTCGTCACGAAGTTGACGTGGGACAACGCGCTCCTGATCGCGCCTTCCATGGCGAAGGAACTGGGCTTGTCGTTCGAGGACGCGGTCGATCTTCAGATCAACGGCCGCAGCCTCGAGCGTGTGGCGGTGTATCCGCTGCCCGGGCACGCCGTGGGCAGTGCGACGCTCGTCCAGGGGTACGGGCGGGTCAACGCCGGCAAGGTCGGCGGCGCACTGCGCGGCGCGGGCGAGCAAGTCGAGCCCGCGGGCTTCGATGTCAACGTGCTGCGCAGCCGCGCGGACGTGAACTTCGAAGCGGGCCTGGCGATCACGCGCCGCGGCGACAGCTACGAGCTCGCGTGCACGCAAGAGCACTTCCAGATGGACGCGACGGGCATGGGCGCGATCCAGACCCGCGTCGGCGAGCACCTGATCCGCGAAGGGAGCGAAACCCAGTACCGCGCGAACCCGGATTTCGCCGACTACGTGCTCCCGCCGCAGGAGGTCGATGGCCGCGTCGTCCCGACCCCGTACCCGCCGCTCCAATCCCTGTGGACCGAGCACTCCTACGAAGGCCACAAGTGGGGCCTGTCGATCGACCTGTCCGCGTGCACGGGCTGCAATGCGTGTGTGGTCGCGTGTCAGTCGGAAAACAACATCCCGGTCGTCGGCAAGGAGCAGGTTCGCCGCGGTCGTGAGATGCACTGGTTGCGCATCGACCGCTACTTCCTCGGCAGCGACATGGACGACCCCAAGGTCGCCACGCAGCCGGTTGCGTGCGTGCACTGCGAGTTGGCGCCCTGCGAGCAGGTTTGCCCGGTTGCCGCCACCGTCCACTCGGACGAGGGCCTTAACGACATGGTTTACAACCGCTGCATCGGCACGCGCTACTGCTCGAACAACTGCCCGTTCAAGGTCCGGCGCTTCAACTACTTCAACTACCACAAGGACCTCGAGGCCCCGGCCAACGAGGTTCAAAAGCTCGCGCACAACCCCGAGGTCACTGTCCGCATGCGCGGCGTGATGGAGAAGTGCACGTACTGCGTGCAGCGCATCCAGGCCGCAAAGATCAAAGCAGGCAACGCGCGCCGGCGTGTTCGCGACGGTGAAGTGGTCACGGCGTGCCAGCAAACCTGCCCGGCGGACGCGATCCGCTTCGGCGACCTGAACGATACGACGAGCGCGGTGCGCGCCGCGCACGACGACCCGCGTGCCTACGACCTGCTGGCGTACCTGAACATCAAGCCGCGCACGGCCTACCTGGCGCGCATCCGCAACCCGAATCCCCAGCTCGAGACCCAGTCGGTCTGAGGCGCACCTCATGGTCACCATCACCCAACGGGTTGCGACCCTGGACAACACGAGCGACGACCCGCGCCAGCGGCAGCCGCTCATCCTGGGAAACAACGACTACACGTCGATCACCGAGAAGGTGTGCGGCGTGGTCGAAGACCCGAAGGTCAAAAAGGCCTGGCTGATTGCGTTCCTGATCGCGGTTTCGCTGACCGGGATGCTGTTTGCGCTGGTCGGCTACCTGATCGTCACGGGTGTCGGCGTGTGGGGCAACCAGATCCCCGTCGCGTGGGGTTGGCCCATCGTCAACTTCGTTTTCTGGGTCGGCATCGGCCACGCGGGAACGCTGATCTCGGCGATCCTCTACCTGTTCCGGCAGAACTGGCGCACGAGCATCAACCGCTTCGCCGAGGCCATGACGATCTTCGCGGTCGTCTGCGCCGGTCTGTTCCCCGGCATCCACGTCGGCCGCGCGTGGCTTGCGTACTGGCTGTTTCCGATCCCCAACCAGATGTTGATGTGGCCGCAGTTCCGCAGCCCGCTCTTGTGGGACGTGTTCGCGGTCGGCACCTACGCGTCGGTGTCGACGGTGTTCTGGTACATGGGGATGATCCCCGACCTCGCGACGATCCGCGACCGGGCGAAACATCCGCTTCGCCGGATGCTGTACGGCGTGCTGGCGATGGGTTGGCGCGGTTCCGCGCGCCACTGGCACCGGTACGAGCGCGCGTACCTGTTGCTCGCGGGGCTTGCGACACCGCTCGTTCTGTCGGTGCACACGATCGTGTCCTTCGACTTCGCCGTCAGCCAGCTCCCGGGCTGGCACACGACGATCTTCCCCCCGTACTTCGTCGCGGGCGCGATTTTCTCCGGTTTCGCCATGGTCGTGACCCTGGCCATCCCCGCGCGGGCGTTCTTCGGGATGAAGGACATCATCACGATCCGCCACCTCGAGAACATGAACAAGATCATCCTCGCGACGGGGATGATGGTCGGCTACGCCTATGCGATGGAGTTCTTCGTCGCCTGGTACAGCGGCAACGAGTTCGAACAGTTCGCCTTCATCAACCGCGCGACCGGCCCCTACGCATGGGCCTACTGGATCATGGTGAGCTGCAACGTCATCTCGCCCCAGATCTTCTGGTTCAAGAAGGCGCGCACGAGCATCCCGATCATGTTAGTGATCGCAATTTTCGTGAACATCGGGATGTGGTTCGAGCGCTTCGTGATCACGATCAGCACGCTGAACCGCGACTTCCTGCCTTCGAGCTGGGGTTACTTCCGACCGACGTTGGTCGACCTCGGCATGCTGGTTGGCAGCTTCGGACTGTTCTTCACGCTGTTCCTCCTGTTCCTGCGCTTCCTGCCCATGATCGCCATGGCGGAAGTGAAGTCGATCCTGCCCCGGCCGAACGGCCATGGAGAAGCCCACTGAGGCCCCGGCCTCGCGGAGCGGACACGCCATGAACCCCCTGGACGACAAGATGCGCTGGCTGGAGAAGGCCGGCGACGTCGACGCAAAGGCGCCGCAGGAAATGCACGGGCTCCTGGTGGAGTTCGACTCCCCCGAGACCCTGCTCGATGCCTGTCGCAAGGTGCGCGACGCGGGTTATACGAAGTGGGATGCTCTCACGCCCTTCCCGGTGCACGGCATCGACGAAGCGATGGGCATCCGCATGACGATCCTGCCGTGGCTGGCCCTCGGGGCCGGCCTCACCGGCCTTGCGATCGCCTTCGGCCTGCAGATCTTCACCAACGGCATCGACTATCCCTTTTTGGTCAGCGGCAAGCCGTTGATCAGCGTGCCGGCGCAGATCCCCGTGGCGTTCGAGCTCACGGTGCTGTTCGCCGCGTTCACGACGTTTTTCGGGATGCTCGTGCTGAACTTCCTGCCGGAGGTCTTCCACCCGCTGTTCCGCGCCAAGCGCTTCCCGCGCATGACGGCGGACCGCTTCGGAATCTACATCGAAGCCAAGGACCCGCTGTTCAATCGCCAGCAGGCGGAGCTCCTCTTCACGCGCCTTGGCGCAACGGGTGTCGAGCCGGTGCTCTCCCGCACGGGACGCGCGCCGATGCCGGTGATGATCCACGGGGTCGGCCTGACGTTGACGCTCCTTGCGCTGATTCCTCCGGCGCTCATCGTCAAGTCGCGCTATTCGAAGTCCGACAAGCCCCGCATCCACATCATCCAGGACATGGACTTCCAGGAGCGCTACAAGACCCAAAGCGCCCACCCGCTGCTCCCGCGCGGAGCGGCCTCGATGGAGCCGGTTGCGGGCACGATAGCGCGCGGTGAGCTCAACGAGGATGACCACATGTACCGCGGGATGGCGGGGGACGAGTTCGTCCGCGGGTTCCCGATGGCGCTGACCGAGTCCGTGCTCAACCGCGGCCAACGGCAGTTTGCGATCTACTGCGCACCGTGCCACGGCCTCACCGGCGTCGGTGATGGACCGATCGCGCGGCGCGCCGACCGATTGGCGGAGGGCACCTGGGTGGCGCCGACCTCGTTCCACACCGAACTCGTGTTGGAACAGGCCGAAGGCCAGATCTTCCACACGATCACGAACGGCGTACGGACGATGAAGCCCTACGCCGCTCAGATCGAAGTTGCGGACCGCTGGGCGATCGTCGCGTACGTGCGCGCATTGCAGCGCAGTCAGCGTGCGTCCATCGACGACGTTCCCCCCGACATCCGCGCGCAGCTCGCGCAGTGACCCCCCCGCCCTCCGCCGCCAGCGATCCCATGCAGCACGCGAGCACCGCACCCCTCAAAGTCGAGCAGGTCACCCTGTCCGGCAGCACCATGGGCCTTGCGCCCAAGATGATGCTGCTTGGCCTCGTGACCCTCGGCGCTGGCCTCCTCCTCGACCTCGTGGCGGGCCCGAAGGGGCTCTACCACTTCGCCCACGCGTACCTGCTGGGTTATTTCTTCTGCCTCACGATCGCCCTGGGCGCGTTGATCTTCGTCTGCCTCCAGCGCTTGACCAAAGCGGGGTGGAGCGTGGTCATCCGGCGGCTGGCAGAGCTCATCGCGAGCACGATGCCGGCGCTCGCGATCCTCGCGATCCCAGTGCTGGTGTTCATGCACCAGCTCTACCCGTGGACGCACGCGGAGCTCGTCGAAAACGACGCGATCCTGCTCGGCAAACAGGCCTACCTGAACATGCCGTTCTTCATCGGGCGTGTCGCGGTGTACTTCGCGGTGTGGATCTGGATCGCGCGCAAGATGCTGACGCTGAGCCTGCGGCAGGATGAGAGCGGCGACGTGGAGCTGACGCGCAAGGCCGAGCGGCTGAGCGCCCCCGCGGTCATCCTTTTTGCGCTGACGGTGACGTTCGCGGGGTTTGACCTGTTGATGTCGCTCGATCCCCACTGGTTCAGCACGATCTACGGCGTGTACGTGTTCGCGGGTTCGATGGTCGGCTTCCTGTCGGTCGCGATCCTCGGCGTGAAGTTCCTCCAAAGCCGCGGTGTCCTGCGCGACGTCGTGACGGTGGAGCACTTCCACGACCTCGGAAAACTGCTCTTCGGCTTCACGATGTTCTGGGGTTACATCGCGTTCAGCCAGTTCATGCTGATCTGGTACGCCAACATCCCCGAGGAGACGATTTGGTTCGAGCACCGCATGTCCCACGGCTGGGGCTGGGTCTCGCTGATCCTCTTGTTTGGCCACTTCGTGATCCCGTTTGGCGGCCTGCTGTCACGGCACGTGAAGCGCGATGCCCGCGGCCTGGTGTTCTGGGCGGCGTGGCAGCTCGTCATGCACCTCGTCGACATCTACTGGCTGATCATGCCCGCGCTCAACCTCGCCCACGGCAAAGTGGGTGCTCCCGGTTACGCGCCGGCGCTCCACGCCGGGTTCCCGCTGCACGTCCTCGACGTCCTGGCGGTGGTCGGTTTTGGTGCTCTGTTCGTCGGTCTGGTGATGCGCTCCATGCGCGGCGTGAACCTCGTCCCGCTCAAGGACCCGCGCCTCGCCGAGGCCCGCGGTTTCCACAACTTCTGATCAGGTACGAAGAAGTCCCATGGCCGCTCAACACGACGATCCCCCGGCGGGCATGCTGGCCTTGATTGGTGCCAGCTCCCTGATCGTGACCCTGGTCACCGTAATCCTGACGATCGCGCTCTACCGCGGAGGCGAGGCCGCCGAGTTCGAACGCAAGGTCGTTCAGGTCCCGTACACCGCGGTCGAAACGATGCGCTCGGAGCAAAACGGCCACCTCGGCGCCTACGGCTGGGTGGACCGCGAGAGCGGTCAGGTCCATATTCCTATTGATCGCGCCGTGAGCCTGCTCCTCAAGGAGCACAAGGCGCGCTGAGCCACCCCTCGACCCCGAGCATACCCATGTCACACCTCAGTCCGATGACCGACGATCCCAGAGCCGTGCAGCGCCTGCGCGCCGTGGAACGGCCGCGGCGTTTCGTTCGCGGGCTAGCGCAGCGCCTCGCGGCGTTGTGCATCGTGGGGGGAGCCCTCGTCGCGCCAGCGCACGCCCAGTTGCGATCGGACGAGGTTCCGCGGCAACTGAAGGGTGTCGAGGTGGTGCAGCGTGTCGGTGAAACGGTGCCCCTGGACCTCGCGTTCCGCGACAGTACGGGCAAGACGGTGGCGCTGGGGGACTACTTCGCGCCCGGGCGTCCCGTGCTTTTGACGCTCAACTACTCGAACTGCCCGCAGCTTTGCATCCTCCAACTGGACGAGCTCGCCGCGCGCGTCTCCACCATGCAGTGGACCGCGGGCGCGGAGTTTCAGATGGTCACGGTGAGCATCGACCCGACCGAGACCCCGGCGCAGGCGAAGCGCAAGCAGGACCTCTACGCCGAGCGCTACGGCCGTCCGGGCAGCGAAGGTGGTTGGGACTTCCTGATCGGTGACCAGGAAAACATCACCAAGCTCGCCGATGCGGTGGGGTTTGGTTACCGGTTCGACCCTGAGACGGGTGAGTTCGCCCACGACGCGGCGCTCATGGTCTTGACGCCCTCGGGTGTCATCTCGCGCTATGTGTTCGGCGTCATGTACGACGCGACCGCCCTGCGGCTGTCGATGGTGGAGGCATCCGAGGGCAAACTCGGCACCATCGCCGACGGCTTCATGATGGTCTGCTTCCAGTACGACCCCTTGAGCGGCACGTACGTGATGGCCGCGCGACGGGTCATGACGATCGCTGGCGCCATCACCATCTTGGTGCTCGGCGGACTGCTCCTTTTCCTCTCCCGTTACCGCGCAGGCGGGAACGGCCCCTCGAACGATGGCCCCGCAAACCCCCGGGGCGGCCCCCGCAAGGCCCAAACGGCCCAGGCGACCTGAGCGATGAGTTTCCAACTCCCGATTGCCCTCTATGCGCTGGTCAACCAGGCGGCGCAGGCTCCCGCGCCGCGCGAGGCCAACCTCATCTTCCCGGTCGAGGCCTCGACGGTGGCTCGCGGCCTGGACGACGTCTTCTACTTCATCCTGTGGGTCTCGATCATTTCGTTCGTGATCGTGATCGCAGCGGCGGCGCTGTTCGTGCTGCGCTACCACGCGCGCGAGGGCCACAAGGAAGAGAAAACCGCGACCCACGGTCTCGGCCTCGAGCTGACCTGGACGATCATCCCGACGATCCTCGTGACGATCATGTTCTTCGCGGGGTTCAAGGGCTTCCTTGAGCTCAAAACCGCACCCCAGAACGCGGAGACGATCCTCGTCGAAGCGCAGATGTGGAAGTGGAGCTTCACGTACGCCAACGGTGCCCAAAGCGACGAGTTGGTCGTGCCGCTCGGCCGTCCAGTCAAGCTGGTCATGTCGTCGATCGACGTGCTGCACAGCCTCTACATCCCCGCGTTCCGTGTGAAGCAGGACGTGGTGCCCGGCCGCTACACGTCGCTTTGGTTCGAGCCCATTCTCGCGGGCACCTACCACCTGTTCTGCACGGAGTACTGTGGAACCCAGCACTCGTCGATGATCACCAGCGTCCGCGTGGTCCCCGAGGAGCAATACCAGGCGGAGCTGACCGAGCTCGCCAACTTCATCGATCGACTGCCGCCTCTCGAAGCCGGCGAGCGTGTGTTCCGCATGAAAGGCTGCGCGACGTGCCACAACCTCACCGCTGAAACCCGTGCCGGCGGCGGCCCGGGGCTTGGGGGCCTTGCGATGAATGCGTCGCGCGCGTTCGTGGACGGCAGCTCGGGCACCGTCGACGAGCAGTACATCCGCGAGTCGATCCTGGTGCCCGGCGCGAAGGTGGTGTCGGGTTATCCCAACATCATGACCCCGTACCAGGGCCGCATCACCGAAGACGAGCTGCGCGTCCTCATCGAATACCTCAAGTCGTTGACACCCTGAGGACCCCACCATGGCATTTACTACTCCCGCGGCGCCCGGCGCCACCGCCCTGGCCTCCCAGGCGGACAACGACAACTATCTGAAGCACGGTCGCGGCGTCCTGTCGTGGCTGATGACGCTGGACCACAAGCGCATCGGGGTCATGTACCTCGTCGCGGTCCTGACCGCGTTTTTTCTCGGCGGCATATTCGCACTGGTGCTGCGGACCGAACTATTTTTCCCCGCTGACGCGTCGAACGTGGGCCTGTTCCTGACGCCGGACCTCTACAACCAGATGTTTTCCCTGCACGGGGCCATCATGGTTTTCCTGTTCATCATCCCGAGCATCCCGGCCGCGCTCGGCAACTTCATTCTCCCTGTGATGTTGGGAGCGAAGGACGTCGCGTTCCCACGGCTCAACCTGTGGAGCTTCTACCTGTGGTGCATCGGTGCGGTGTTTTTCCTGATTGTGCTGATGCAAGGCGGCCTCGACACCGGCTGGACGTTCTACACACCGTATAGCAGCACGAAGTCGCTGACGGCCGTCGTGCCCGCCCTGATGGGGGCGTTCATCCTGGGCTTCAGCTCGATCTTCACTGGCATCAACTTCCTCGTGACGCTGCACAAGATGCGGCCCGAGGGCATGACCTTCTTCCGCATGCCGCTGTTCCTGTGGGGCCTCTACGCGACGGCGATCATCCAAGTCCTGGCGACGCCGGTGCTCGGCATCACGCTTTTGCTGCTCATCGTCGAGCGCACAAAAAACATCGGCATCTTCGACCCGGCCCTCGGCGGTGACCCGGTGCTGTTCCAGCACTTCTTCTGGTTCTACTCGCACCCCGCCGTTTACATCATGATCCTGCCGGGGATGGCGATCATCAGCGAGGTGATCAGCATCTTCAGCCGCAAGCACATCTTCGGCTACCGCTTCATCGCGTGCAGCTCGATCGCGATCGCCCTGTTCGGGTTCTTCGTGTGGGGCCACCACATGTTCACGAGCGGCCAGTCGCCGCTCGCCTCGACGATCTTCAGCGCCCTGACGTTCAGCGTCGCCATCCCGTCGGCCATCAAGGTCTTCAACTGGCTGACGACGATGTACAAAGGCAACATCGTCCTGCGGGCACCGATGGTGTACGCGCTCGGGTTCCTGTTCCTGTTTGCCATTGGCGGGCTCACGGGCCTGTTCCTCGGCACGATCGGCACCGACATCCACCTGCACGACACGTACTTCGTCGTCGCGCACTTCCACTACGTGATGGTGGGGGGAACACTCTGGGCGTTCCTCGCCGGCCTGTACCACTGGTGGCCGAAAATGTTCGGCAAGATGTATTCCGAGCGGTCGGCGATCGTCGGAAGCATCGTCGCGTTCATCGGCTTCAACCTGACGTTCTTTCCCCAGTTCCTGATGGGGAGCCAGGGCATGCCGCGGCGCTACTTCACGTACGTGCCGGAGTTCCAGATCTACCACCAGCTCTCCACGATCGGCGCGTTCACGCTCTTCGCTGGCCTTTTGATCGTCGCCTACAACCTCATCCATTCGCTGCTGAAGGGCGAGAAGGCGCCCAACAACCCGTGGGGAGGCGCGACGCTCGAGTGGCAGTGCAGCTCGCCGCCGCCCTACTACAACTTCCACGAACAGCCCGTCGTCGGCGATCCTTACGACCTTGATCGTGTGCAGTGGGACCCCAAGGTCGGCGGTTACGTCGATCGCCCGGGTTACGTCCCCACGGTCCTGCACTGATCGCGATGCACTGAAGTTCCGGCGCGGCCGCCCGCGCCGGACACCGCCTTCTTTTCTCCTCGCTTTCGCCCCCCCCGCCCCCTACGCCGGACGCTCCACCTCCGTCCCCAGTCCCCACGAGCGCGATGTCCACTACTCCCCACTCGACCGCCGGCGTGGCCGCACCCCTCCCGCACGGGGGGCACGGCGCTGCGGCCCAAGGTAGCCACGGCGACCAGGGGCACGGGCACAACCCCGACCTCGCGCACCACTTCGACACGCCGGTGCAGCAGTTCGATGCCGGCAAGCTCGGCATCTGGACGTTCCTCGTCACCGAAGTGCTGTTTTTCTCGGGGCTTTTCTGCGCCTACTCGATCTGGCGCAGCCTGCACCCCGAGGCGTTCATGTACGCGCACCACTACCTCGACACGAAGCTCGGAGCGACGAACACCGTCGTGCTCCTGTTCTCCTCGCTTACGGCCGCGTGGTCGGTGCGCTGCGCGCAGCTCAACCAAAAGCGCGGACTCGTGGTGTGCCTCGCGCTGACCCTGATGTGCGCATTCGGCTTCCTCGGCATCAAGTTCGTCGAGTACAGCCACAAGCTGCACGACGGCATTGGCTGGGGCGAATCCTACCAGCCGCACAACCCGAAGCTTTTCACGACGCTCACACCGAGCGGCCACTACAAGGGCGGCAAGTACGTTTCCGAGATTGCGGCGGAGCGCGGGCTGGCGGTCGCTGGGGTGCCGTATGCTGACCTCGACGCCCCTGGCAAATTGGCGATCGCCAATGAGCTACGGACCGAGTTCCTGCCCGAACCGCCGACCGTACGCACGTTCTTCAGCATCTACTACGGCATGACCGGCCTGCACGGTGTGCACGTCGTAGGTGGCATCCTGGTCTATATCTGGCTGCTTGTCCGGGCCCTGCGTGGCCGTTTCCACTCGGGGTACTTCGGTCCGGTCGATTACGCGGCGCTTTATTGGCACCTCGTCGACTTGGTTTGGATCTACCTGTTCCCCATGCTCTACCTGATCCACTGACCGTATTTCGGAGCTGGCCATGTCAAACACGCATCTACACGCAGGGGACGCCGCTCACGGCCACAACGCGATCGCGCACGTCGCGTCGATCAAAGTTCTGGTGGGGGTCTTCGTGCTCCTTCTGATCCTGACCGGTGTGACAGTTGGCGCGGTCTTCGTCGATTTGGGTGCCCTGAACATCTGGATCGCGATGGGGATCGCCACCGTCAAGGCATTGCTCGTCGCGATGTTTTTCATGCACCTCGCGTACGACCGGCCGTTCAACGGCATCGTGTTCATCGCCTCGCTGGTGTTTGCCGGCCTGTTCGTGTCCGTATTGCTGCTTGACGCTCGCGAATACAAGCCGAACGTCGACAGTTACCGCGCGCTGTCGCCGCTCGTCCCGAGCTCGAGCAATTGACGGCTGCGCCGCCCCCGGGCGGCTTTGTCCGGCCCAACCCCGTGCGAGATCCCGGCCACCGCCAGCCCGACACCCAGGAAGCTGCGCAGATCAGCGCCTTCGGGCTCAAGCTGTTCCTCGCTGGGCTTTCCTTCCTCTTCGCGGCGACGATCGGCGGATACCTGTTTGTGATGCTCGGCGGTTCCGCCACCGAGTGGAACCCCGGTGTTTCACCCACCTACACCGAAGCGGTGTCGGGGCGCGCGCCCGACACGCGCGCTCGCGAAGCACAGGCCGCACAGGACGTAGCCACGGAGGGCGCAGCGGCCGTCGATCCCACTGAGGCTGGCATCCTGAACACCGCCGCGCCCGCTCCGGCCGTACCGCGCTTGTCCGGCAGGGTGTGGGGCGGGCTGGGCGGGGCGACGGTGTTGATGCTGGCGAGCAGCTTCACGATCGCGCTTTCGTACCGCGCGCTGCGCCGCGGCAACCGGTCCGTTTTCCTGCGTTACCTCTACGCCACCGCCGCGCTGGGCGCGATCTTCCTGATTGCACAGTACCTGAACTGGCTGCAGTTGGCGGATGAGCTGCCCCTTGAGGAAGGGGGTCTGCGCAGCTCGACGTTCTACATCCTCACGGGAACCCACGCGCTGCACGTGGTTGGCGGCCTTGTGCCCCTCGGGATCGTGCTCGCGCGGAGCAACACCGGCCGCTACGGCGCCAGCGATTGGATCGGCGTGCGCAACGTCGCGTGGTACTGGCACTTCCTCGACGTGGTCTGGGTGCTGATGCTCCTCACCATGCTCGCGGTCGGGCATTGATCACGGTCCGCTGAGCGGCACGGCCGGGGCGCGAGACCCGGGAAGGGTCCAGCGCGCCGGCCGTGTTCGTTGGGACGCCCGTTGATCAGCGCTGCTTCTTGCGGCGGTTGGAGTCGAGCTCCTTTTTGCGCAGGCGCAGGCTCTGGGGCGTGACTTCGAGCAACTCGTCGTCCTCGAGGAACTCAAGGGACTCTTCCAAGCTCATCACGATCGGCGGCGGCAGTTGCACGCCGTCGTCCTTGCCCGACGCACGCATGTTGGTCAGCTTCTTCGGACGGCAGACGTTGAGGTCGAGGTCGCCCTGCTTGTTGCTGACACCCACGACCATGCCCTGGTAAACCTCGTCGCCGGGTGCGACGAACCAGTCACCACGGTCGGACAGGCCGTCCAGCGCATAACCCGTGGCCGGACCGGCTCGGTCAGCGACGAGCACGGCTCCCACGCGGCGGGGGATCGCCCCGCCGTCCGGCTTCCATCCTTCGAACAGGTGGCCGAGGATCGCTTCACCCTGGCTGAGCGACAGGAGCGCCGTGCGCGCGCCAATGAGGCCGCGCGCGGGCACGGAGAACTCAAGCCGTGTCATGTTGTTGATCGTTTCCATCTCGAGCATTTCGCCGCGGCGGCGGCCGAGGAACTCGATCACACGGCCCGCGTGAACCGTGGGGACTTCGACGGTCGCGCGCTCGTAGGGCTCGCAGCTCACACCGTCGATCTCCTTCAAGATGACCTGCGGTTTGGCGACCGCGAACTCGAAACCCTCGCGGCGCATGTTCTCGATCAGAACACCCAGGTGCATGACACCGCGGCCCAGCACTTCCATGGCGTCGGTGCGTTCCGTGGTGTGCAGGTGGAGCGCAGCGTCGCGCAGCGCCGCCTTTTCGAGGCGCGTTTGCACTTGACGGCTCGTGATGAATTTGCCTTCCCTGCCGGAGAAGGGTGCGTCGTTGACCTGGAACACCATCGACAGCGTGGGTTCGTCGAGGGTGATCGCCGGCAGAGGTTCGATGGCGTCGGCGGGGCACAGCGTGTCCCCGATCGAGACTTCTTCGATACCGCCAATGACCGCGATGTCGCCCGCGAGTACGAAATCGACCGCCGCGCGTGCGAGGCCCTCGTAGCGGTAGAGCGTTTTTACCGCGACCGAAATCGGCTTCGGGCGGTCGGGGTGGCACAGCATCAGGCGCGCGCCAAGGCGCAGGGTGCCGCGCGCGACCCGGCCAATGCCGATGCGACCCACGAAGTCGTCGTGGTCGATCGTGGCCGCTTGGAACTGCAACGGGGCGTTGGGGTCGGCGTTCGGGCCCGGAACGGTGCGCAGGAGCAGTTCGAAGAACGGACCGAGGTCCTGGGCGCGCTGGCCGAGTTCGAGCACCGCCCAACCATCGCGGCCGGAGCCGTAACAGACCGGGAAGTCGAGTTGTGCGTCGTTGGCGCCGAGCTCGACAAACAGGTCGAAGATTTCGTTGAGGACTTCCGTCGGGCGCGCGTCGGCGCGGTCGATCTTGTTGACCAAGACGAGCGCGCGCAAACCGCGCTCGAGGGCCTTGCGCAAAACGAAGCGCGTTTGCGGCATCGGCCCTTCGAAGCTATCGACCAGCAAGAGCACGGCGTCGGCCATGTTCAGCGTGCGCTCCACCTGACCGCCGAAGTCCGCGTGCCCAGGCGTGTCGACGATGTTGATGCGCACGCCCCTGTAGTTGATGGACGTGTTTTTCGCGAGGATCGTGATGCCGCGCTCGCGCTCCTGGGCGTCAGAGTCCATCACACGCTCGGGCATGTGTTGGTTCTCACGGAAGGTGCCGGCGAACTTGAACATGGCATCGACCAGGGTGGTCTTGCCGTGGTCGACGTGCGCGACGATAGCGAGGTTGCGGACGTCGAGGGCCTTGGCGACGGTGCGGTCGAGGCCCGAGCTGAGCGTGGACATGGGAGTGGCGTGCAGACGAAGAGAGCGTTCCGAAAGGGAGGCTCCGCAGAAGGGCTAATCGTTCGTTGGACTGAAAGTCAGTCCAGCGAAACGTGTTGGATGGTGTCGAGGGGGTGGGTTGCCCACGCGCCGCTCGCGCGACATCGGGCTTCCAGGTATCCGCGCGCGGCGCGCGGGAAAATGAGGACCGGATCGACGCAGCGGCGGTCGGTGGTGCTGCTCGGTGTGTCGGCTGCGTCGAGGTGGAGCGTCACGGGCCGGCGCGCGCGGCACGCTTCGGCGAGGATACGGTGGCGTTTTGCGAGCGCGGGTGCGAGCGGTGCACGGATCCGCGGACGCGGCCGCGCCGCAGACGGTGTTTTTGCGGGCTCGAAAGCCTGCCAACCGCCCCGCGACACCAGCATGGCTGAAAGCAGCGCAACCACTGCGAGCGCGTCTTCGCTCGCGCGGTGGCGCGGCTGTGCGCCAAGGGCGAGGAACGTCGCGAGCGGCGCCAATCCAAAAGCGGGCGCCCCGCTGACCCAACGCCGCGCGAGTGCCTGGGTGTCGAGCCAGCGGCCCGCCGGTGGAGTGCTCGCCGCTCGCGCATACTCAAAACCGAGCAACGCCGCGTCGCAGCGCGCCCCGTGCGCGACCAGCCAGTGGCCGCCGGCAAATGCCGCGAACTCAGCAATCACCTGGGGTGCTTGCGCCGCATCCGCGACGTCTGCGTCCCCAAGGCCGTGGATGCGCTTTGATTCCGAATCGATCGCAACTCTCGGCCGCACCAAACGGTGGAAACGGTCCACGACCTGGCCGCCTTCGCAGCGCAGGGCACAGAGTTCGACCAGGTGGGGCGCCCCGTCGACGCGGGCGCTCTCGGTGTCGAGGATGATCAGCGGAACATTCATGGGAACGGCGTTTCGGCGCACGATTCTAACCGCGCGGGGGGTGCCGCGGATCGCGGCCCAAGCCCGCACGGCCGCAGCAGCAGCCAAAAGCGGGCAGCGGCCCGATCGGCGCGTGCCCAAAGCCGTCGGTGAGCGCAGGCGGAAGCTCGCAATCCGCTTTTTGGCGCCCCGGGCGAAATGGCCCGCAGGCCCACATTCCGGGCGCCCCGGGCTGTCAGCTCGCGAGCTGCAAGAAGGCCGGCAGCTCCCGCAGGGGATCGAGGTCCGAGTTGCTCCACAGCTCGGACCGCAGGTAATAACCCCGCGCTTGGGCTTCGGTCAAAGCGGCCATGGCCTGGTCCCGATCACCCAGCAACGCGAGCACGCAGGCGATGTGGAAAAGGGTGTAACCGTCCTTAGGGGCGAATGCGCGGGCCTCGATCAGGGTCGTGCGGGCGTCCGAGTCGAACTTCATCCGCGCCTGGAGCAGTGCAAGGTGCAGGCGCGCTTCCTGAGCCTCCGGCACCTGCTTGAGGTGGCGGCGCGCGGCGCTGATGCCCTCGTCGGCGATCTCGAGGCCTTCCTCGTAACGGTCCAGGCGCAGCAGCACGTGGTAGAGGTGGTCGTAGGAGGCAATGTGATTCGGCTCAAGCGCGATGGCGCGCCGGAGGAGGCCGACGGCGACCTTGAAGTTGCCTTGACGTGCGAGCACCGCGCCCATGAAACGATGCGCAAGCCACTCGTCGTTGTCGAGGCGGATCGCCATGCGGTATTCGCGCAAAGCATCGTCCGACTGCCCGGTCATCGCGTACGCGAACCCGAGCGAAGTGTGTGCCTCGGCGCAGTTCGGATCGAGCTGCAGCGCCCGCCGCGCGGCGTCGAACGCTTCCTCCAGGAAGGTCCGGTCCCCGTCCCAGTAGATGAACTTGCGCACGAGCGCTTCGGCGAGTCCCGCGTGGGCGATCGCGCACGCGGCATCCTTTTCGATCGCGCGCCTGAATCCGCTGACGGCTGCGAGCAGGTGTTTGGTCGTGCCGCGGTGCAGCACGACGTGCGCCTGGCGCGCTTGGGTTTCGGCCTGCTTGGGATCGCGCTTCACACCGGGCAGCTCTTCGATCGTGTCTTCAGAGAGGCGGCGGCGCACGGAGCGCGCAAGGGCGCGCACGAGCTGCCCCTGCAGGCCCCACTCGTCGGTGTCGGTGTGCTCAAGTCGCTCGTGCGCGAGCTCGGTCGTTTCGCCGGGATTGCGGCCGTTGCGCCGCAGTCGGAACTCAAACACGCCAGAGGTGCCACGCAGCTCCAGGGACCCGCGCAGCACGTGCAAGCCCGGGAAGGTTGGTGCGGGTTGGTCGGCCTCCAGCAAATGGATCTCGAGGCCCGTCGAGCGCTCGAGTTCGGACTGCAGGTCGCGTCGCAGGCTCCCCGCGAACAGGCGTGTGTGTTCGTCGCCACCCAGCACTTCGAAGGGTGGCACCGCGATGCGGCCGCGCAGGTTGACGGCGGAACGCGCGACTTTGATGTCCTTGACCAGTTTGTCTGCGTGTTGGAGTTCGGCGAACAGAGCGCTGCCGTTGTCGAATCGGTCCTGGGGTTCGCGCGCGAGGCACTTCATCACGAACGTCTCGAGCGGTTCCGGCAGCCCGGGGCGCAGCTCCGACGGCGGCCGCGTATTGCCGTCGAGAATCGCCATGCAAACTTCCGGGAAGTTGCGGCCCGGGAACGGAAGTTCGCCCGTCAGGAGGTGATAAAACACGGCTCCGAAGGCAAAAACGTCGGAGCGCACGTCGAGCTCCTGGCCGCGCACCTGCTCCGGCGACATGTACAGGACGGTGCCGACCAGCATCCCCTCTTGGGTGATGTTGGATTCACCCGTGCTTCGGCAGATGCCGAAGTCGAGCAGTTTCACGGTGCCGTCCTGGAGCACCATGATGTTGGCGGGTTTCAGGTCGCGGTGGATCAGTTGGTGCTCGTGCACGAGCTGCAGTGCGGAGGCCACCTGCAACCCGTAGCGCACCGCGTCGTCGAAATTGATCGCGCGGCCCTCCTGGAGGATCTTGTCGAGGGTCTGGCCCTCGAGGTACTCGAGCGCGATGAAGCTGGTGCCCTCGTGCTGGCCGTACTCGTAGACCGTCGCGATGTTCGGGTGCGCGAGGGTGCTCGTGTGTTTGGCCTCCCGTTCGAAACGCGTGACCGTTTCCGGGTCGAGCTCGACGTGCGGACGCAGGAACTTCAGCGCGACGGTGCGGCCAAGGCGCGTGTCCGTCGCCTTGAACACCTCGCTTTGGGGACCTTCGCCGAGGCGATCAGTCGCGGGGTCGTATTCGAAGCTTGCAAACTTCATCGCGGATCGCCTTCGCTGAGTATTCTAGGGCGGCGCCGTGCGTCGCGCGCTGTCCCCCCGCCATGCAAGAGAACGCCGACGTCGAGCCGAAGCCGCTCCTGGGAGAAGTGGCCTTCGAAGAGGCCGACTTCCACGCGCTGTCCGAGCGTTTGGCGGGGGACCGCCAGTACGACGACGCGCGGCTCGCCACACGGCGCAAGTTCGGCGCCCTGGGCAAGCTCGCGATCGCGCGCCTGAAAGCGACCGGCCTCGCGCTTGATTCCCGCACCAGCCTGCACACACCCACCGTGTTCAACGCAATGCGGGTGAAGCGGATTTGGACCTACCTCACGCGGCCCAAGGTGGAAAAGACGCGGCTCAAACGAACCCTCGGCGCGGACCTCGCCAAGGACCTCGACGCGGCGTACCGCAACGCCTACCTGTGCATGGCGATCGAGGGCGACAGTCTCGAGGTGTCCCTGCGCGTTCACCCCGAAGGGTGGTACGACGGGCAAAATCTCGTGAACCGCACGCGGCGCGAGGGGCTCGACGGGTGGGTCGAAGCGCTCAACCGGCTCGATGGCTTTTTTCTGCGGATGCACGATTGGAAAGGGGAGTGGCGCTGCGGGAGCTTGGACCGGCTCGCGGTGAAGGAGTTCCTCGCTTTCTACAAACCCGGGGAGCACCGCATGGCCGTGGAGCGGCGGTGGCCGGTGCCGCCGGGGGCGCGGGGAGCGGCGATCGGGCCCGCGGCGCCGGCGGAGTTGCTTACCGAGTTGGATCGGCTCGCGCCGCTCTACCGCTACATGGCTTGGTCGGAGGAGAGCGACTTTCTGTTCGGCAATTGAGGCGAACTGTGTGTGGCCCAGCCTCAGAACGCCGCCCCGGCGCTCCGGCGGGGCTTTGGTGAAAGCGCCCGAGGCTCTCGTTCGGGACGGACGGGCCGCTGCGACCCGCGTGCGGTTACCCTCCGCGGGTCGGCGCTTTCGCCCGAACCGCGACCCCCGGGTGCCATGACTCTCGTTTTCATCCCCAAAGAGACCCGCCCGGGCGAGCGTCGCGTCGCGTGCTCGGCGGACTCGGTGCGGCGCCTCGTGAAGCTCGGGTTGGATGTGGCGGTCGAGCGCGGCGCGGGGGAATCGAGCGCTCAGTCGGACGCAGACCTTGAGACCGCGGGTGCGCGGCTCGTCGGTCCACAAATCTGTGCCGAAGCCGACCTCGTCCTGCGTGTCCAGCCGCCGACCCCCGATGACGTAGGGCGGATGAAACACGGCGCGATGCTGGCCGGTTTCCTTGCCCCGCACCTCGAACTCGCAACGGTGCAAAGGCTCGCGGAATGCCACATCAGCGCCGTCGGGATGGAGCTGATCCCGCGCATCACCCGCGCGCAGTCGATGGACGCGCTTTCGAGCCAAGCGACTGTTGCGGGTTACAAGGCGGTGGTGCTCGCGGCGGCGTACAGCCCGCGCCTGTTCCCGCTGCTGATGACGGCCGCGGGAACGGTTCGGCCCGCGCGGGTGGTGGTTTTTGGGGCTGGCGTCGCCGGTCTGCAGGCGATCGCAACGGCAAAGCGCCTTGGATGCATCGTCGAAGCCACCGATGTGCGGCGCGCGGCAAAGGAGCAAGTGGAATCCCTCGGCGCGAAGTTCATCGACGTGGAGGGTGCCGCGGACCTCGAAGGTTCCGACGGTTACGCTAAGCAAGCGAGCGAGGAATTTTTGCAGCGCCAGCGGGAGGAGGTGGCCCGCCGCGTTGCGGAGGCGGACATCGCTATCACGACGGCGCTCGTGCCGGGCCGCCGCGCGCCGCTTTTGATCACCGAAGCAATGGTGCACTCCATGCGCCGGGGATCGGTCATCGTCGACCTGGCCGTGGAATCGGGCGGCAACTGCGCGCTGAGCGTGCCGGGGGAGATCGTCGAGCGCGAAGGTGTGATCCTCATCGGCCTCGCCAATCTCCCGTCCACGGTGCCGTTCCACGCCAGCGAGCTGTACGCGCGCAACCTCGTTCAACTGGTGGCGCACGCGACACCCAAGGGGAGCAACACGCCGCGTTTCGACCCGGACGACGAGATCCTTGGCCCTTGCCTCGTCACCCACGGCGGTGAGGTGCGTCACAAACCCACCGCCGAGGCGCTGCAGGCCGCCCCGAGCTCCCCGAGCTCTCCGAGCTCTCCGAGCTCCCCGTCCGCCGACGGGAGGTCACAGCCATGATGCCCACGATCCTTGCGCTGATTGCATCGGCCCCGCCGCAACCCTTGGTTCAAGTCGCGGCCGAACGCGCCGTGGGCGCCGCAGACCTGCCGTTTGCGCTCGTCGGCTTGTGGGTGTTGCTGCTCGCCGTTTTCGTGGGCTTCGAGCTCATCACCAAGGTTCCGCCGACGCTGCATACACCGCTGATGTCGGGCGCCAATGCCATCAGCGGAATCACGTTGGTCGGTGCCCTGTGCTGCACCAGCATCGACTACCCCATCGTCGGCAAGTTGCTGGGTGTCCTCGCGATTGCGCTCGCCACCGTGAACGTCGTCGGCGGATTCATGGTCACGGACCGCATGCTCGCGATGTTCCAATCGAAGGCTCAAAAGGGCGGCCCCGGGCCGAAGCGTTGAGCGTGGCGCGCCTGTTCGAACTGGAGATCGTCGAGCTGCTCTACATGGCGGCGGCGCTCGCGTTCGTGCTCGGTCTGAAGCGGCTTGGGCGTGTGCGCACCGCGCGCTCGGGCAATGCCCTTGCGAGCACGGGCATGCTGATCGCCGTCGCGGCGACGATGTTTCTCGTGTTCGGCGCGGCGTCGTTGCCGCTCGTGGTGGGTGGGCTCGTGCTCGGTGGGGCGGCGGGGGCGGTGCTCGCTCGACGGGTGCCGATGACCTCCATGCCCGAGCTCGTGGCGCTCTTCAACGGGCTAGGTGGCGCCGCGTCGATGCTGGTGGCCCTCGCCGAAGTGGCGCGGTTCACGCGCGCGCTTTCGACCGGCGTGACATCGGACAGGGCTACGGGGGTTGCGTCCGAGCCCGTGCGCGCGACATTGGCGGAGGGTGTCGGAGTCCTCGGCGGTGTGCCGTTTGCTGTGGCGGTGGTTGTGTCCGTGCTGATCGGCGCCGTGACACTCTCGGGCAGCCTCGTGGCGTGGGGCAAACTGTCCGGCCGCATCAAACAGGACCGCGTGGGCCTGCTCGGCTCGAAGCCCGTGAACGGGCTCCTTTTGGCTGTGGCGCTCGGTCTCGCGGCGTTGGCGGGATTCGGCGTGAGCGCGGGCTGGTCGATAGGCGTCGTGTCCCTGTGCCTCGTCGTGGCGGCCCTCGCGCTGGGCGTCGGCCTCGTCCTGCCCATCGGCGGCGCCGACATGCCCGTCGTGATCTCGCTGCTCAACGCCTACTCGGGAGTGGCGGCCGCGGCGACCGGGTTCGTGCTCGAGAACAACCTGCTGATCGTCGCGGGCTCGCTCGTGGGCGCCTCGGGCCTGATCCTCACGCAGATCATGTGCCGCGCGATGAACCGCTCGCTAGGTAACGTGCTCTTTGCGGGTTATGCGGCGTCCGCGCCGGGCACTGACGAGGGGTACACGGGCGTCAAGTCGACCACCGCCGAAGAGCTCGCGATGCTGCTGGACTCGGCACAGTCGGTCATCATCGTGCCCGGATACGGGCTCGCGGTTGCTCAAGCGCAGCACAAAGTGCGCGAGCTTGCGGCCCTGCTCGAAAAACGCGGCACCGACGTCCGCTACGCGATTCACCCGGTCGCAGGCCGGATGCCTGGGCACATGAACGTGTTGCTTGCCGAAGCGGACGTGCCCTACGAACAACTCTTCGAGCTGGACCAGATCAACGGCGAGTTCGCGCGCACCGACGTGGTGCTTGTGCTGGGTGCCAACGACGTCTGCAATCCGGCGGCGATCGACGACCCGAAGTCGCCGATCGCCGGGATGCCAGTCCTACAAGTCTGGGAGGCGCGCACCGTCGTAGTGGTGAAGCGCTCCCTCAGCGCAGGTTACGCGGGCATCAAAAACCCGCTGTTCGAGCGCGACAACACGCTGATGCTCTTCGCCGACGCAAAGGCCGCGCTCGAGGCCACCGTGACGGAACTCAAGAGCGGCGCCTGAGGTCAGTTCGGGTACTTGACGCTGCAGCCGTAGGGTTCGCTGCTCGGGGTCGCAACCGGACGGCCGGCGAGCACGTCTTCGAGCGCGGCGCGCACGTGGTTGGTCGCGGTCTTGACGTCCGCTTGGTCCGTCGAGCGCTTGTCGTCGATCGCGCCGTCGTACACGAGGTTGCCCTTGGCGTCGATCACGAACATGTGCGGGGTGACCTTTGCGCGGTAGCGCTTGCCGACTTCACCGGAGGTGTCGAGCAAAAGCGCCGTCGGCGCGGCTTTGCGGTCGGCGGTCAGTTGCAGCGCTTCCGCGGGCGTGACGTGGCCCTGCTTGCCCGGCGCGGACGAGTTGATCGTGAGCCACACCACGCCCTTGCTGGCGTACTCCTTTTGCAGCGCCTGCATGTTGCCGCTCGCGTAATGCTTTACCACGAACGGGCACTGGTGGTTGTGCCACTCAAGGACAACAGGCTTCCCGCGGAAGTCGGTGAGGTCGTGGGTCTTGCCGTTGGCGTCCGCCAGGGTGAAGTCGGGAGCCACCTGGCCGACCGTGGCGTACTCGGGCGCGCGCGGGGTGGATTCGGAGGCGCCGGCGGGGCTCGAAGTCGACGATTGGCACGCGGCGAGGGCGCCGACGGCGACGAGCGACGCGATGGCGCGCATGTGGAATGTATTCATTGCGGGGG
>ENA-ORBV01004567-ORBV01004567.1-microbial-mat-metagenome-genome-assembly--contig:-NODE-4567-length-26381-cov-4.620894_pt1 | contig 26381 bp, 28 predicted proteins | sample MGYA00237777_ERZ505514 | MGnify/ENA primary metagenome ERZ505514 (study PRJEB26160, sample SAMN06269048) | microbial mat metagenome | isolation source: Oligotrophic lake microbial mat | place...
CGAGATCTACACCTCTCTATTCGTCGGCAGCGTCAGATGTGTATAAGAGACAGCTCGATCACGTTGGCTTGCAGGGCGATGTCGTCGCCGACCTCCTCGGCGCGGCGGCGGATGGCCTCCGCCCAGCGCCAGGCGAACGCGGGGTACTTGGCCTTCCAGCGGTAGAGCGTGCCGCGGTTCACGCCGGCGCGAAGCGTTGCTTCCAGGACCGAGCCGCAAAGCGCGAGCTGTTCCAGGAACGAGGCGCGCTGGCGGGCGGGCGTCCGCCGCCGCCGCGGATTGGCGATCGCCCGCTCCAGTAAACCGGGCGGCGGGACCGCCGGCGCCGCGACGGGCGTGAGCGGATTGTTGATGGGGTTGTAGGACAGCGGCTGGCGCGTGTACCGTTCGAGCGCCTCCTCGGCGCGGCGGCGCGCCGATTCCTCGGCCAACTCCGCGGGATCGCGCTCGGGAGTCCCGAAGTGCCAGGGTTGTTTCGACATTGTTCCAATCTCCTTCCTCCGGAGAATCACCGGAGTAGTAGGAAATATAGGAATCTTAAATAGGGGTCAATAGGCCTATCTTAGAGCGGCTCATCCGGTCCTTTTCGGCATCGTGACAGCACGGTGAAACTTGCCGGTCGCTCCCTGCGACTCCATCGCCGTGCGCGCGGAGGTACTTTTTCATTGACGTTTTCGTCACCCCACTTCAAAAAAGCTGCACGGGAACTGCGGATATCTCAGGGCGTTGCCGAAGCAATTCGGTGCGTCTGGATCGTGTCGGTCGCCTCGCTCGACAGGAAGGATGTGTTGGCAGCCGGTTCCGCTCGGAACCCGCCAGCACGCCAGATTTCGCACCAATCCATGAGTCCGTCCGAGCAATGTCGATGCAAAGGAGACAATGATGACCAATCAAATGAAGGATCTGAATATCGCGCTCGTCATGTTCGATGGCGCAGAGGAACAGGATGTTGTCGGACCCTGGGAAATGTTCTGGTGGGCGACGACGTTCGACAACCACCCGAAAGACAAGGACATGTCCGAGGAGGATTTCAGCTACACCTTCAACAGCACGCCCGCGAACACCTCCAGAAGACTGGCGAACATATTCACGGTTGCACCGACAACCGACCCCATAACGATGTCATCCGGCATGCGTTTCCTGGCTGACTACAACTTTGGCAATGCGCCGAAAGCCAACGTCATTGTCGTTCCGGGAGGCGAAGGAGCGAGGGCTACCGAACAATTGAAAGCAAATGGAACGCTCGATTACATCCATAAGGTGGGAACACAAAAAGACTGCAAGTACGTCATGTCTGTCTGCACGGGTTCATTTGTCCTGGGACACGCCGGTCTTCTGGATGGGATCCACTGCACGACATATATGAACCAGTACAACAGATTTGGACGCGAGATTCCTTCCGCAAAACTGGTCAGGAACATGGAGATCAATTTTGTGCAGGATGGAAAACACCTGACGAGCAACGGTCCTTGTTCCGGGTTGGCCACTTCGCTCAGGCTTGTCGAGGACTACGTCGGAACAAGAAAGAAGGACAAGCTCAGGGAGTTGCTTTCGTTTGTGTACCCGACGGCAAAAGGTCTCATTTTGGAGAATGGTTCTCTGATCGAGCATAACGTTTGAGTTGAAAGACCCGCAGGTTGCGCTCTGCGTCAACCGAGACAGTGATCGGCGGCTCCCGTGGTGACAGGCCGTCGGTCGACGATCAGGTTCGGAGCGTAACGGAATATCGCCAGCGTCAGGCCGCCCCTCAGGAACGGTTGACGATTCTCGAGTTCTAAGAGAAAAGACCTCATGGGAACTGCAGAAATTGCCGTGCGTCGCAAAAACAAGGCGCAGCGCATCGATCGTGTCGGCCGGCTTGCGCGCGGCAAGTTCGTGTCTCCGAACAATGTGCCCGCTCTGCTGAAGCGGATCATCGAGCCAGGCGACATCCTCTGCCTGGAAGGCGACAACCAGAAGCAGGCCGACTTCCTGGCCAACCAGCTGGCCACGCTCGACAAAAAGGACTTGCGCGACATCCATCTCGTGATGTCCTGCATCACGCTCCCGGCCCATATCGAGCTCTTCAAAAAGGGCATGATCCGGCAGGTCGACTTCTGCTTCGCGGGCCCGCAGGGCACCGCCGTGGCGGACCTGGTGAAGGCCAAAAAATTCCCGGTCGGCGCCATCCACACCTACAACGAACTCTATGGCCGCTATTACATCGACCTGACGCCCAGGGTGGCGCTGATCGCGGCGGCCAAGGCCGACCGCAAGGGCAACCTGTTCCTGGCGGCCAACACCGAAGAGACGCCCGCCATTGTCGAGCCGACGGCCTTTTCCGACGGCATCGTGTTTGCGCAGGTGAACGAGATCGTCGACAAGCTGCCGCGCATCGACATTCCGGCCGACCAGGTCGATTTCGTGGTCGAAGCGCCTTACCCCATGCATCTGCAGGCGCTGTTCACGCGCGATCCCGCGGCGATCACCGACGTGCAGATCCTGATGGCGATGGTGGCGCTCCGCGGCATCTACGAGAAGTACGAGGTCCAGTCGCTCAACCACGGTGTCGGCTTCAACACCGCTGCCATCGAGCTCCTGCTGCCGACCTATGGCGAGCGGCTCGGCCTGAAAGGCAAGATCTGCAAGTACTGGATGGTCAATCCGCTGCCGACCATGATCCCGGCCATCGAGTCGGGCTGGATCGAACGGGTGTTCTCGGTCGGCGGCGAAGTCGGCATGGAGCGCTATACCGCCGCCCGGTCCGATGTCTTCTCCACGGGGCGCGACGGCAGCTTCCATTCCAATCGCGCCATGGGCCAGCTCGCGGGACACTATGCCGTCGACATGTTCATCGGCGCGTCGCTGCAGATCGACGTCAACGGCAATTCCTCGACGGTGTCGAAGAACCGCATCACCGGCTTCGGCGGTGCGCCCAACATGGGCTGCCAGCCGACCGGCCGCCGGCATCCGACGAAGGCCTGGCTGAAAGCCGGCGCCGAGGCCAATCCCGGCCCGGGCTCGCTGCCCGGCCGCAAGCTGGTGGTGCAGCTCGTCGAGACTTTCCAGGCCGGCCGCGTGCCCACCTTCGTCGAGGAACTCGATGCGCAGGATCCCAGCATCAAGAAGGCGCTGCATGGCGTTGCGCCGGTGATGATCTATGGCGACGACGTCACCCATATCGTGACCGAAGAAGGCATTGCCAACGTAGGCGCCTGCCGCTCGGTTGCCGAACGCCAGGCCGCGATCCGCGCGGTCGCGGGCTACACGCCGGTCGGGCTGAAGCGCAAGAAGCGCGAGACCGAGGAGCTGCGCCGGCGTGGCATCGTCCAGTTGCCCGAGGATGTCGGTGTCCGCCCCTCCGAGGCGAGCCGCAGCCTGCTGGCCACACAGGACATCAAAGGCCTCGTCCGGTGGTCAAAGGGTCTCTACGACCCGCCCGCGCAATTCGTCGACTGGTAGGACCCGAGAGAATGGAAAAGTTCACCAAGGCTTTCCCGTCCAAGCCGCTGAAGTCCACGGCCGGCAAGCCGTGGGCGCTGGCAGGCGTCGTGGGATCGGGCAATCTCGAAGTGCTGGTCGAGCGCGGCAGCCGGCCGTCCGACGCGATGGACTGCCACATCGAGACCTCGATCCCCGGCTACAAGGCGTCGTGGCTGGCGGCCCTCGCCGATTTCGCCCATCACTATCCGGCTGGCGGCACCTAGGTGACGATCAACGACCAGGGCGCGCCGCCGGTCCTCGTCACGCTCCGGCTGCGCCAGGCCTACGATCACCTGACCAAGGGCGCGACATGACCGGCACTTCCCTGTTCCACGAGCAGACGGCCCGCCAGCGCATCGCCGCCGTCACCGACGCCGGCTCGTTCGTCGAGCTGCTGCCGCCGCCGGAACGCCTGACCAGCCCCTATCTTGCACAACTCGGCATTCCGGTCTCCTTCGACGACGGAATCGTGATCGGCAAAGCTAGAATCGGCGGCAAGAAGATCTATATCGCGGCCCAGGTCGGCCAGTTCGTCGGCGGCGCAGTGGGCGAGATCCACGGCGCCAAGCTCACGGGACTGTTCAAGGCCGCGTCGCGCGACCGCGTCCCCTGCGCCGTGATCATCGAGAGCGGCGGCGTGCGCCTGCACGAAGGCTCGGCCGGCGAGATCGCCATCACTGAGACGATGCGCGCCATCTTCGAATGCCGCGCCAAGAAAGTGCCGACGATCGCCGTCATCGCCTCCGACATCGGCGCCTATGGCGGCATCGGCATCCTGTCGACCTGCTGCGACTTCCGGGTCATGACCGAGCACGGAAGGCTGGGCATTTCGGGGCCGATCGTCATCGAGAAGTGGATGGGCAAGAAGGCCTACGACTCGTCAAATCGCGCGCTGGTCTGGAAGACCAGCGGCGGCAAGACGAAGTATCTCCTGGGCGACGCCGATGCGCTGGTCCACGACGATGCTGGCGCCGTGCGCGAGGCGATCGGCAAGCTCCTCGCCAAATCCAGCCCCGTCACCCTCAAGAACGCGAAGGCGCGGCAGGCGGTGCTGGCCAAGAGGCTGAAGCGTTTCGGCAAGACGGAAAATCCGGACGACGTCTGGAAGGGCATGGGCGTGCGCGATATCGCAGGTGCTTCGATCGCTTCCGGTCCGGAATTCGTGGCCCTGGCCAAAGCGGGAAGGAAGTAGGCGATGAAGCAGCCATCGCCCCGCGCCCTCCTGGGCAAGCTCTTCGGCGGATCGGCCAAGGGCATCGCCGTCGAGAAATCCTTGATCACCGGCTACGCCCAGGTGGGCGGCAAAGACGTCTGCGTCATCGGCACCTGCAACGGCACCTATATCGGCAACGAAGCGGCCCTCGTGCTGGCGGCGCATGTGATCGACTGCATCGAGCGCCATCCCCGGGCGCCGATCGTGATGCTGGTCGACAGCGCCGGGCAGGAGCCCAACCGCATCGACGAGATGCTGGGCCTCGCCAGCTACTTCGGCCATCTGCTGAGCTGCCTCGAAGTGGCGCGGCGGAAGGGCCACAAGCTCATCACCATCGCCACCGGCAAGGCCATCGGCGGCGCGTTCATCTGCTACGGCATGTTCGCGGATCGCATCTATGCCCTCGATTCGGCCAGCGTCGGCCTGATGCCGGTCGCGGCGATGTCGGCGGTGACCAAGATCCCCGTTCCCGTGCTGCAGAAACTTTCCAAGACGATGCCGTCGCTCGAGTTCGGCGCCAAGCCCTTCGCCCTGCTGGGCGGTGTCGAGGAAGTCTGGCCAAGCACCGGCGATCTGCAGGCCCAGCTCGCCAAGGCCATCGCCACGGCCGCGACCGACGACAACCGCGCTGCGCTCGGCAAGAAGCGCGGCGGCCGGAAACTCGCCCTGGATATCCGCAACAGGGTGCTCGCCGCCTCGGCGAAATGACTGGATTGCGCCGTCACGCGCTGGTGTGGCTGTCGGAGGCCCCGCAGGCCGACGACGGGCGGGACGATGGGTCCGACGGGGCATTGGCGGAGAAGTGGCACGCCGGGGACCGTCCCTTCGTGGTCTGCCGCCGTCGCAGCGAGGGCAGCGACCGCGACGAGGTGTCGTTGGGCTTCTGCGTCGTGCACGAGAAATTCCCCGAGATTCGTCCGCGCCGCGTCGGCGCCCGGACGCTGGCGGCCCATGTCGTCCGGACGGCTTGGCCGCCCGCCCTGGCAGAGGTGGCGCGCTGCGGCCCGGCGCTCGATCATGCGGCCTCGTTCCGACACCTGATGGACGAGGCGGCGCGCGCCGGACTGGACCTGCGCGTCTACGGCAGCTGGATGTGGCAGGCGCTGACGGGCGAGGGGCATGTGCGGCCGACGTCGGACCTCGATCTGCTCCTCGATGTCGCGGGTCCCCGTGAAGCGGACGAAGCGGCGGCTTTTCTTGCGCGTCAGGAAGCGGCCTTGTCGTTCAAGCTCGACGGCGAACTCTCCTTTGCCGGTCGGGGCGAGGTCCAGTGGCGGGAGTTTCTGACGACGGCGCCCGAGGTTCTGGTGAAGGCCGTCGACAGCGTCCGCATGATGCGGCGCGAAGACCTTTAGCCATGATGGCGGCGACGACAGCCACCGACGATGCCGTCTCGGCAGAGGATCTGGCGCTGGCCGGGGCGGCGGTCGCGGCCATGCATGACGAACTGAAAGCCTATCCCAAGCCGGGCCTCGTCAGTCCCGTCGACTCGGGCTCCCACGACGACATGGATTTCGCGCTCATGTGCCGGTCGGCCGATTCGCTACTGCGGCCCTTCGCGAGCCTGGCGGCGGCGGGGCGGCAGGCACTCTCGTTTGACGGCAGCCTGGCGCCGCTCGGTGTCGAGGCGGAGCGACAGATGCTGCACGCGACCGGCGGGGTCAACACGCATCGCGGCGCCATCTTCTCCATCGGCCTCGTGGTCGCATCGATCGCGCGGACGCGCTCTGCCGCGATGCCGGTTTCTCCCGAGGCGATCCAGACGACGCTGCGGCGCGAATGGGGTACGGCGCTGGAGGCGCATGCGTCGGGCGGCGATGCCGCGAGCCATGGCGCGCTCGTGCGAAAAAAGATCGGAGCCTCAGGCGCGCGTGGCGAGGCCGCCCGCGGCTTTCCCAGCCTCTTCCAGGTTGGCGTGCCGGCCTACCGGGAGGCGTTGGCGTCCGGCCTCGAGGCGAATGCGGCCAACGTGCACACGCTCTTTGCCCTCATGGAAACGGTCGACGACACGACCGTCCTCTATCGCGGCGGCACCGAGGCCGGCCTGTTCGTACGCCGCTCGGCCGCGGAATTCCTGGCCGCCGGTGGATGCCGGGATGCGGGCTGGTTCGAGCGGGCCGAACGGCTGCACCGGACCTTCGTCGCGCGTAATCTCTCACCCGGCGGCTGCGCCGACCTGCTGGCCGCGACCTTGCTCGTGGTTAGGAACTCGATCTTCCGGCCAGCCATTTTCGAGCGGCATGGATGTCCGGGAACAGGCGCATCGGCCGCCTGACGGTGGCGAGGGACCTGAAAACGGAGGTCAGCCCATCGTTCCTTTTCGAGCCCGCAACCACGGCAAAGGGGCCGAGGCCGTCGATTTCGAGGAAGCTGGTCAGGAGCGCCGCCAGTTTCTGACTGTCGCCTTCGCCCATTCCGGACTGGCCGTGGGTCGCAACGAAAATCTTGGGAAAGGACAGGGCCTTTTCCTTCTTGAGCGCCGCCAGATACTCCTGGAAATCTTTTAGCGTGACGGCCCCCTCGGACACGCAGACCACCATGTGGTCGAGATGAGAAACCTTCCATTGAAGGGGCATGGGCGATTGATCCGAAGTAAACGCTACTCAACGACGAACTCAGCACCAGCAGGATAACCCAAAAATGCAGTCAGCGCTGGCTGCGGACACCGCCATCCCTCACGAAGGCCCGCCTAGCGGCAGGTCGCGGCGCCACCTGCCAGACATTTGGCGATCGCCTCGGCGACCAGCGCGTGGCCGCGTGCATTCCAGTGTCCGTCGTTGTCGAAGTGATAGGCGAGCGGCGTGCCGCCGGCTTCCATCAGCGGCCGCGGGTCGAGCACCGCGATGCCGCGCCGGGTGAGAGCCGCCACCAGCGCCTTGTGGACCCGGTCCTCCTCGGCGCGGTTGCTGTCGATCCACAGGGCGCGCGAGGGGATCAGCACGACCAGCGTGGGGAAGCGTTTCGACAGCGCCTGCAACTGGTCGGCCGAGGCTTCGATGACCTGGGCGTCGTAGGTGTTGAGCCCCATGCCATCGAAATTAGGCACGATGGCGCCGGCGCCGACCGCCAGCGCCTTCAGGGCCGGCGTCCGGTGGATCATGGTGGCCAGCAGCAGGTACGCCGCCGACCGCTCCGTCAGCCATCCCTTCCAGTCCATCGTCATGGCGTGCGCCGGGATGCCGGTCGAGTCGTAGAGACCGAGATCGTTCTCCATGCATAGCCCCACCACGACTTCGCCGATCCGGGCACCCAGGGACTGGGCGTAGTCGAGCAGCTCGGCATAGCCCGCGATGTCGGTGGGGGTTGCGAGATTGAAGGCGCGCCGTCCCGTCAGCGCCTGTACGCGATCCGAGAACCGCTCCGCGGCCTCGACGCCCCAGCCCCAGGTGAACGAATCGCCCACGAACACGAGGTCGCCTGAGGCGGCCTCGGTGATGTCCTTGTCGTCGCGCAGGCCATGGCGGTTGAGGCGGACGGCGACGTCGTAGTCGCCGGTGTTCTTCACTTGCCGCGTGCTGGCGCCGGGTGTCCCCACGGTAAGTGATCCCAGTGGATGGCTGAGCCCGAACCGGCCCGAGGGATCGAACGCTGGGAAGAAAAGACGGGTCAGGGCTTCGAGCAGGCCGAGGCCAACCACGATTGCCACGACGACCGTGAGGGTCGCCAGCAGGATGCGGCGTGCCAGATCGGCATGAGTCAAGTCATTCTCCGGCTCAGTCCATTGTTGGAGATAACCTATAAAAGAGCGGCAGCATGCGATAGCGCCTGAAGGATACGCTATGTTATCGCCGGAACCGCGGGAGGGAACCGTGCCGATCCATCTCGACATCTCCCATCTGGACAGGATCGTGATTGCCGTCGTCATCGGCGACGTCACACCCGACGACGTCGCAGGTTTGGCGCGCCAGTTCGCGGAATCGGGCTCGATGCACTACCGCAAGATCGTCGATACCGCGGCCGGCGTCCTGGCTATCGACGAGGCGGGGGTGGCAGCCGTCGCCGCCTTCCTGCGGGCCGACCCCAAGGCGGACTCGCGCGGCCCACTGGCTTTCGTCGTCGATCCCAAGCGGCCTGATTTCTTCGCCGAGAAATTCGTCGAGCTCACGGCCGGCGAGCGGCCGGTGAAAATTTTTCACAGCCTCCACGCCGCCCGCCGGTGGCTCGACGAGTGTGCGACGATCCAGCCGCGCCGCTGACGGCTGCGGCAAGACCTGCTGCGTCGAAGGTGTGGTTTGCAAAAAAAGCCGTGAGATAGCACCCGGCGGACAGGCTATGGTGGCGGCCAGGACCGTCGCCGACTGCAAACCCGGGAACCCATGCCGATCCATATCGAAATCTCCGATCTCGACCGCCTCGTGCTCGCAGTTGTCCTCGGCGACGTCACGCCCGACGACATCGCGGAAGTGGCGCGTGAGTTCGTGAAAAGCGGGCGTCAGCACTACGGCAAGATCATCGACACGACGGCCGGCAACGCGGTCGTGGACGAGAACCGGCTCGCCGCCATCGCCGCCTTCATGCGCGCCGATCCCAAGGCCGGGTCACGCGGCCCGCTGGCCTTCGTCGTCGATGCCAAGCGGGGCGAGATCGCCCAGAAGTTCGCCGACATGACCGTCGACGAGCGGCCGGTGAAGGTCTTCCACAGTCTCCGCGCCGCCCGCGCCTGGGTGCGCGAGAACACCAAGGTCGATCCCAACCTAGGATAGCGGCGCTCTCACCGCGGCGTGTGCTTCTCCAGGAAGGCGCGCACACGCTTGATCGATTCACCCAGGAACTCAGGCGCACGCCAGTCCTTCTGGATCTCGATGTTGGGCGCGAGGGCGGCGATCTCGTCGCTCGTCGGGCCGGGGTGCGGCTTGTCGTTGCCCGGCTGGAGGAAGAGCGGCGTCTTGCAGTTCTTCACGAAGTCGCGGGTGACCGAGAAGACGAAATCGTTGCCGAACATGTTCCGGCCAAAGCTGTCGATCGCCGACTGCGGGATCGACGGATCGCGGGCGCGCACGGTCTCGCCATAGCCCTTCACCGCCGCCTCCCAGGTATCGCTGTTCTCGTGCAGGCCGATCGGGTTCTGCAGCACCGCCGCCGCCACGCGATCGGGCGCCTGCTCGATCGCCTCGAAGTCGTAGCTGCCGCCGATGCAGCCGCCCATGACGTGGAATTTCCCGAATCCGAGATGGTCGATCAGCGCCAGGTGGTCGGCGGCGAAGGTGTGCCAGCCATGGTCGGGTTTCACGTCGGCCACCGACTTGCCGGCATTGCGCTGGTCCATCGAGATCACCGTGAATTTGTCGGCCAGCGCAACGCGTGGATCCATCCAGCTGCGCGGACCGTCGGGCCCGGGGCCCCAGAATTCGATGTTCGATTTCAGGCCACCCGGTGCGAACAGCAGGATCGGGAAGCCCTTGCCGTGAACCTCGTAATGGATCTCGGCTTCAGGGCGCTTCAGCATCGGCATGGCCTCGTCCTCGTTCCGGCCTTGTAGGCGCAAAAAGACATCGGCCGGAGCCTAGGGCCCCGGCCGATAATTTGGAACGTGATTTAGTTGGAACGAGATTAGAACGCGATCAGGACGCTCCGGCTCGCCGGCTCAACCGTGCCGGTCGACGCGCGGACGATCGGGCTGGTGTCGTCGCGGCCGACCAGGGCGATCGATGTCGGCAGGACGCCTTGGAGAACCAGCGCGGACTTCACCGCCTCGGCAAGATCGGCGCGGCCGACGATGCGGATTATCGCGGCCTTCTTCGCCCGCGACGCGTCCGCTGCCAGGCGAATAGTGCCGTTCGCCGTCGGCGAGAGCTCATTGCTGTTGCGCTCAAAGAACACGACGTAGCCGGGGCGGGGCTTGGCGATCGCATTGGTTGAAGCGTTGGACGGTCCAGGTGCAGCCAGGTTCTGCTCATTGGCCGTGAGGCCTGAGGCCAGCACGGCAAAGGCACCGGCCAAGACCGAAACGAGAACGGTGCGCGTGGGAATATTCATGTGTTGCCTTCTTCGATTGCCGTAACAACGCTCTGGCCACGTGGAAGTTTCCGGCGATGCCAGGGTTATCCCCGGCAACCATCCCGGGGTCGCGCGTTCGTGCCGACAAACGAGGATTGTGTGGCCGAAGAACCTGTAGCGCGAGTGCCCAAAGGCCACTTGCGCGGAGGTTCGGGGTGAGCGAGCGGCTGGCGGTGAAGCCGACGCTCGCCTCGGTCCCGCGTCAGACGCCGCGACGCCGGCGGGTGGCGGCCAAGTAAAGCACGAGGCCGGCACCGGCATAGACGCCACCCATGATGCCCCACGCCTCGGCGGGATCGAGGTGGCGCTGCAGGATGGTTAGGCCGGCGTAGCTGAAGCACAGCACGCCAATGGCACCGGCCAGGACGGCGCCCAGGGTCAGCACTAGGCGAAGAACCAGATCGCCCGCGGCATTGCGCATCGTGCGCGCGGCCGCCGAGGCGACCGCGAGCCGGAGGAGAGGAGCTATCAAGGCAGACACGCCGCTTGAGCTTTTCTTGTTCTGCGCTGGGCGCCTAGCTCCGACGACAAAGGTACCCCGCGAGGAAGCCGATGCCGACCACGGTCGCCAGGGTGGCGAGCGGGCGTTCCTTGACGGTTTCGATCAGCGTGTCGGTCGCGTCGTCGCGCAGCTTGGCCGACTTCTGCATCAGGGCCTTGGTGGTTTCCTTGGCGCTGTCGGAATAGTCGTCGATGATGGACTGCGCCGTCTCGAGCACCTCATCGATGGCTTCCTTGCTCTTGGTCTGGATCTCGCTCAGCGCGCCGCCGATGCCGTTGGTGGCGTCCTTCTCGATCGAGGTCGAGAGCTTCTTGAGCTGGGCCTTGAGGACCGAGATTTCCTTGACCAGTTCCTTGGTGCTGTTGGCCGTGGCCGTGCCGTTGGCGCGCATGATCGTTCTCCGCTCCGAGGGTGAATTCCTGGGCAGTAAACGCAGCGCCGGGCGGAAGGTTTCCTGGATTCTACTGGGGCCTAGCCGTTTGGGGGCCTAGCCGTCCCAGACGTTTTGCGGCATCGGCAGGCGGGCGAAATCGGCCTCGACCAGCGGCCGGGAATGCGGCTGGCCCTCGCGCTCGAGCAGCATCATGTATTGCCGGACGTGCTGGCCGGAATGCCAGGTCGTGCGCTCCAGCAGTTCGTGCAGGCTTTGCGGGCCATAATAGGTGTCGAGGTGACGCGTGCCCGAGGTATCGCCCCCCAGTTGTTCCTGGGCCCACCAGTCGCGGAAGCGTTGGCGGACCTTGGTGCCGTAGGCCACGAGATCGGCTGTTCCGGCGTCGGCGGCGGGCTCCTCGCGAAACATCGCCTGCACCAGGGTGATGCCCTGGTTGGCGTCGAGGAAGGCGTCGACGACGCGGAACAGGTGGAAGCCCAGGCTGCGATAGCTGCGCGGCCGGCCCGGCACATGGGTGTCGAGGCGGTCCCCGGGCATCAGGGGCAGCAGCTCCAGCGCCGCGGTCATGAACTTGTCGAGTCGGGCATGTAGCTGGGCTGGCGAAAGTTCGGGGCCGGACTTCTCGTCGATGCCGAGGAAGTCGACGATCTGCTTGGTGCTCTGGCCGAAGGTGAATTTGTCGCCGCGCGACAGCACCGGCACCGAGCGGGCGCCGAGCCTCTGCAACTCGGCCAGGCCGGCCGGATCTTCAAGGACGTTGACGGAGACGAAGTCGATCCCACGGACCGATAGAAACTCTTTGAGTCTCAGGCAGCTGGTTCAACCGGGCTGCCAGAACACCTTGAAGGGCGGCATGCGATGCTCCTGTGCGGAGGCTCAATTGACGGACTTGATGCCCAGCAAGTCAAGGGTCGCTTTCCATTCCTTGAAATCCGAGGCGAGCCGCTCCGCCATCTCGGCCGGCGTCGAGGTCTCGACGGTGAGGCCCAGTTGCTGAAGCTGCTCGGAGACTTCGCGCGAATGGAGCACCCCCCGCAGTTCCGCGGTCCAGGCCGCGACCAGCGACGCCGGCATGCCGGGGGGTGCGAAGAAGGCATACCAGTTGGTCTGCACCAGCGTAGGGTACCCCAGCTCGACCACGGTCGGCACCTTGGGCGCGATCGGGCCGCGCTTGGCGGCGGAAGTCATCAGTATCTTCAGCCGGCCGCCGCGCTGGGGCACGAGAAAAGAAGTGATGCCGCCGGTACCGGCGGGGATGCGGTCCTTCTCGAGGTCGGCCACCAGCGACCGCGCGCCGTTATAAGGCACGGCCTCGAGCGGCACGCCGATTTCGCGCCCCACCAGGGTGCCGAAATACTGCGTGAAGGAATCCGGACTCGTGGTGCCGAAACGGGCGCGCGTTGCATCGCCCGCCTTCAGCCAGGCGACATACTCGGCAAGTGTGGTGACGTCGATCCCCGGCGAGACGGCGAAGGCTGTCGGATAGGTGCCGGCAAGCGTCAGCGGCAGGAGATCGGTCAGGGGATCGAACGGGAAGTTCGCTTTGACAAGTTTGCCGACCATGGTGGCACTCGGCATGAAGGCGATGGTGCTGCCGTCCGGCGTCGCCTTCTTGAGGACCTCGCCGGCCGCCACCCCTGAAGGACCGGGCTTGTAGTCGATGGTGACGTTGCGCGAGAGCTGGGTCTGCAGGGCACCGGAGATGATGTGCACCAGGGAATCCGAGCCGCCGCTCGAGGGATAGCCGACCAGGATGCGGATCGGTTTGTGCGGCAGGCCGGTCTGGGCGCGGGCGATCGCAGGTGCTGCGAGGGCGACACCGGTCGCGAGCAGCCAGCGGCGGGAGAGGGGCGTTATCATCGCCAATGATACGCGGACAACAGCGTTACGGATGAGGCTTGTGGCACACGATGCAGACCTTGTTGCCGTCGGGGTCGCGCAGGTAGGCGCCGTAATAGTTGGGGTGATAATGCGCCCGGATGCCCGGCGCGCCCTCGTCCTTGCCGCCGGCCGCCATGCCAGCCTTGTAAGCGGCATCCACGGCGGCGCGGTTCGCCGCCTCCAGGCCGACCGTGATGCCGTTGCCGACGGTGGCGGCCTTCTTGTCGACCGGGCTGAGGACCCAGAGCTGCGGCCGCCCGCCTGCCGGCCCGTAACCGGCGGCGTTGGGATAGTCGGCGTGGCGGACCAGGCCGAGCGGGTCGAGCAGGCTTTCGTAGAAGCCCTTGGCCTTGCCGAGGTCGTTGCTGCCGATGGTGACGTGGCTGAACATGTTTCTTCCTCCCCGGAAGAAGGTTAGGGCCTGGCCGCCGGGCGGGCGAGGCCGAAATGCTCGCGCAGAGTCCTGCCGTCATAAGCGGTGCGGAAAAGCCCGCGCTTCTGCAGGAGCGGGATCACCTCGGCCACGAAGACGTCGAGCATCGAGGGCAGCAGCGGCGGCATCAGGTTGAAGCCGTCGGCGGCGCCGTCGTTGAACCAGTCTTCTATGAGAGCCGCGATCTGTTCCGGCGTGCCGGCCGTGGTGAAGTGGCCGCGCGCGCCGGCGAGGTAGGCGAGCAATTGCCGCAAGGTCGGCTTCTCGCGGCGCACCAGGCCCACGATCACCTCGGTGCGGCTGCGGGCGGCCTGCACGGTGCCGGGATCGGGGAAGTCCTCCGGCGCCAGCGGCATGTCGAGCGGCAGATGCGAGAAATCGTGGCCGCCGAAACGGCCGCTCAGCCGCTTGCGGCCGACCTCGGGGTCGGTGAGATCGTTCAGCTCGCGGGCGAGCCGCTGGGCCTCGGCCTCGGTCGGCGCGATCACCGGGCTGAGCCCGGGCAGGATCAGCGCCTGATCGGGCGCGCGGCCTTCCGCCACCACCAGCCGCTTCAGGTCGGCGTAGAATTCCTGCGCCGTGGCCTTCTCCATCTGCGCCGTGAACACCGCCTCGGCGTGGCGGGCGGCGAAGCGGCGGCCGGTTTCGGACGAGCCCGCCTGCACGAACACCGGCCGGCCCTGCGGCCCGCGCGGCATGTTGAGCGGCCCGGCGACTTTGTAGAATTTGCCGGCGTGGTCGATCGGCCGGATGCGCTCGGCGCGGGCGTAGTGGCCGCTCGCGCGATCGTCGAGCACCGCGTCGTCGGCCCAGCTGTCCCACAGGGCCTTCACGACGGCCACAAACTCCTCGCCGCGCGCGTAGCGCTCGTCGTGGCTGACCAGACTCTCGCCGCCGTAGTTGCGGGCCGCCGCCGCCAGCCACGAGGTGACGATGTTCCAGCCAACACGGCCGCCGCTGATATGGTCGAGCGAGCCGAACTGGCGCGCAAGATTGAAGGGCTCCGAGTAGGTGGTCGACGCGGTGGCGATCAGGCCGATGTGCGTGGTCGAGCCGGCCAGCGCGCCCAAGGTCGTGATCGGCTCCAGCCAGGTGCTGGCGGCATGCGCCACGGTGTCCATCAGCGCCAGCGTGTCGGCGAGGAAGATCGAATCGAAGAGGCCGGCCTCGGCGCGCCGCGCGACGTCGCGGAAATAGTCGATGTCGGTCAGCGCCAGCGGCGAGGAGTCCTTATGCCGCCACGACGCCTCGTGATGGCCTCTGCTCTGGATGAAGAGATTGAGGTGGAGCTGGCGTGGTCGCGTCATGCCCTTATTGTGCGGCCGGCGCGTAGACCGCGGCAAGCTGGCGCGACACCAATCGGGCGTAGAGTCCGCCACGCGCAAGCAGCAGGGCGTGCGTGCCGCTTTCCGCCACGCGGCCCGCGTCGAGGACAACGATCAAATCGGCATCGCGCACGGTAGACAGGCGATGGGCGATGACGATGGTCGTGCGATCGGCTTTCAGCACGTCGAGCGCGCGGCGCACCGCCTGCTCGTTCACCGCGTCGAGATGCGAGGTCGCCTCGTCGAGGATCAGGATCGGCGCGTCCTTCAGGAAGGCACGCGCGATGGCGACGCGCTGGCGCTGGCCGCCACTGAGGCTGGTGCCGCGCTCGCCGACCGGCGAGTCGAGACCCTGCGGCAGGGCCGCGACCAGTTCGGTGAGCGAGGCGTGCTCGATGGCGGCCGTCAGCTCGGCCTCGGTGGCGTCGGGCCGGGCGATCAGGATGTTGGCGCGCAGGCTGTCGTTGAAGAGGTAGGTGTCCTGCGCCACCAGCGCCACCAGGCCGCGCAGCTCGTCGAGCTTGTAGTCGCGGAGATCGGCGCCGTTCAGCGTGATGCGGCCGGAGTCGGGATCCCAGAAGCGCATCAGCAGTTGCGCCGTCGTGGTCTTGCCGGCGCCCGAGGTGCCGACCAGCGCCACCGTCTTGCCGGCGGGAATGTCGAACGTGACCTGGGAGAGCGCGCGGCGCGACTGGCCGGGATATGTGAAGTTCACCTTCTCGAGCGAGAGCGCGGCAGCGCCCTTGCGTGCCGGCACGCCCTTGCCGTCGCGCACCGGGATCGGCTCGTTGGCCAGCGCATAGACTCTTCGCGTGGCGCCCAGCGTATCCGCGAGCTGACGGCCGATCTGGGCGATTTCCGATACCGGCAGGAAAGCGGCCATCGCCAGCACGGTCATGAGCGGCAGCAGGCCGGCGTCGAGCGCCCCACGCGACGCCAGGATCGCGCCGGTGACGACCACGGCGAGACCGCCGAGGCCGGTCAGCACTTCCAGGATCGCGTGCTGGAGCGTGAGCTCGCGGAAGAAGGGCAGGCGCAACGAGATGTGGCGCTGCGACAGCTCGTCGAGCTTGTCGCCGCGCGAACGCTCCTGCTGGAAGGCCACGATCTCACCCAGCCCCTGCACCGAATCGACCGCGAAGGCGCCGAGTTCACCGGCCGCCTCGCGTGCCTTGGAGCCCAGCGTGTCGACGCGCTTCCTCATCAGGAAGGGGCTGAGGCCGACGGCCAGCAGGAACGGCGCCAGCGCCAGCGCCAGCCAGCCGCTGGCCGAGGCCAGCGCGATGACGACGACGGCCGGTACCAGGATGGCCACGAACGCCGGTGCCACGGTGTGGGCGAAGAAATACTCGACCAGCTCGATGTCGTGCGTGGCCAGCGCCATCAAGTCGCCGGTGCGGCGGCGCGTCAGGTAAGCCGGCGCTAGCGCGTCGAGCTTGCGGAAGGCGTCGATGCGCATCTCGGCCAGCAGGCGGAAGGCCATGTCGTGCGCCATCCACGATTCGAACCAATGGAGCACGCCCGAGACCGGCGCCAGTACGGCCAGCGCAATGGCGAGGCCGGCGTAGGGCTGGCCGTCCTTGAGCGCGAGCACGATCAGCGCCGACAGCACGCCGATGCCGATGAAGGACATCACGCGCAGCACGCCCAATATGAAAGTGCCCGTGAGCTTGCCCTTCCACGGCATGATCGCCTTCATCAGGGCCACCACCACCTGATACCAGGTCAGCCCCTCGGCCTTGATGATGCCTTCGGTCACGGCCTTGACCGCGCCGCCCGGCGTGTCGGAGACGGATTCCGCGCGCGCGGGCGCCTCGATGAGGTCGGCCGTGTCGCCGGCCTGCTGCTCGCGCGCCTGCTCGGCCATCAGCGTTGCATAGACACCGCCGCGGGCCATCAGGTCGCTATGGCGGCCTTCCTCGGCCACCTTGCCGCCGTCGAGGACCAGGATGCGGTCGCAGTCGATCACGCTCGACAGGCGGTGCGCCAGGATCACGGTCGTGCGGCCACGCATCAGGCGGTCGAGCGCCTCCTGGATCACCGCCTCGTTCTCGGCGTCGACGGCGGAGAGCGCCTCGTCCAGCACCAGGATTGGCGTGTCGCGCAGCAGCGCGCGGGCGATGGCCACGCGCTGGCGCTGGCCGCCCGAGAGCTTGATGCCTTTCTCGCCGATGATCGTCTGGTAGCCCTGCGGCATGCTGCGGATGAAGTCGTGGATGTTGGCGGCGCGGGCCGCGGCCTCAAGGTCCTGCTGCGAAGCGGCGGGACGGCCGAGCCGGATGTTCTCCTCGACAGTGCCGTGGAACAAGAAAGTGTCCTGGTTCACCACCGAGATCAGCGAGCGGATCTGCTCGAAGCTGAGCGCGCGCAGGTCGTGGCCGCCCAGGGTGATGCGGCCCTTATCAGGGTCATAGAAGCGCAGCAGCAGGCGCACGATCGACGACTTGCCGCCGCCCGAGGAACCGACCAGCCCCAGCCGTTCGCCCGCTGCAGCAGTGAAGGTGAGGCCGTCATGCACGGTGCGGCGCGTGCCCGGGTAGGAGAAGCGCACGTTCTCGAAGGCGATCGTGGGCGTGAGCGCCGTGCCGAGCTTGGCCGGCGCGGCATCGGCGACCGACGGCGCGTCGTCGAGGATGCGGTAGATACCCTGCGCGGCCGAGAGGCCGACCATGCCCTGGTGCAGCACGGTCCTGAGCTCGCGCATCGGCCGGAAAATTTCGATGCCCAGCATCATGATGATCAGCAGCGAGGTGAGCGACATGGCGCCGGCCTCGACCCGCGCCGCACCATAGATCAGCGCGGCCGCAGCGCCGCCCGCGATCGAGGCGTCGGTGATGCCGCGCGCCAGCGAATTGGTGCCCAGCACCCACATGGTGCGGCGGAAGAGATCGCGCGCCTCGACTTCGAGCTTGTCGGCGCGCGCCTTGCCCTGGCCGAATGCTTTCAGCGTCGCGAGGCCCTGGATCGAATCGAGGAATTCGGCGGCGAACGACTTGTAGGCGTTCATGCGGCCGATCGAGGCGCGGACGTCCCATTTGTGCCAGAGCGCGGGCGCAAACAGCGCCAGCAGCGCGAAACCCAGCATCACCAGCGCCACCGGCAGGTCGATGAAGGACACGATCGCGAAGATCAGCAGCGGCGAGAGCAGCGCGATCAGGAACTGGGGCAGGAACTGGCCAAAATAGGTTTCGAGCTGTTCGACGCCGTCAATCATGGAGAGCGTGAGGCCGCCGGAGCGCTGGCGCCCGACGGTGGCCGGGCCCAGCGACGCCACCTTTTCGTAGAGCGTGCGGCGGAGCGCCTTCTGCACCCGCGCCGCGGTCTCGTGCGCCACCACGGCGCGCCAGTGGTCGGCGGCACCGCGCAAGACCATGACGGCGGCGGTCAGGACGACCGGCAGCACGAGTTCCGAGAGCGGCCGGCCCATGAAAACCTGGCCGATCAGCCAGCCCAGCAGGCCGAGGCGGGCGATGCCCAGGCCGACGGCGAGGAGGCCGATGGTGACGGCGCCGGCAATGCGCAGGCGCACCCCTTTCGTGAAGACGAGGAGGCGAGGTTCGATATGCATGAGGGCATGCTAGGCCGAACGCCGATATTCGTCAGTCCACAATTTGGAAGACCGCGTGTACATTTACGTACATCAAGGTGATGTCATTGAAACCAACTGGGACGATCTCCGCGTTTTCCTCGCGCTGGCGCTGATCCGCAAGTACGAGGGCACGCTCGACCGCTTCACCGGCGACGGCATGCTGGTGTTCTTCAACGATCCGCTGCCCTGTCCCGATGCGCCGGACCGCGCCGCCCGGCTGGCGATCGAGATGCGCGACGCCGTGGCGGCGCTCAATCCGGGCTGGCGCCGGCACGGCCACCGAATGGGCTTCGGCATCGGCATGGCCCAAGGCTACGCCACCCTGGGGCGCATCGGTTTCGAGGATCGTTTCGACTACATCGCGATCGGCGCCGTCGTGAACCTGGCGGCCGGCTGGCTGCCGCGGCGGAGAGCGTGGCCGAGGTCGAGGACCTGGGCGAACGCGAGCTTCGTGGCATGGCGCGGCCGGTGCCGGTCGCCAACTTGCGGAAGCTGAACGGCGGAAGCTGATGGACGTGCCGTCCGGGGCTGCTTGAGCGGTGCGCCGTCCGGTCCGAGCCGGTCGCTAAAATCAAGCACCTCTACCGGAACGGGGATGCATGCCCGGCGTTGCCTTGCCATGACAGCTCAGCGAAAAGCGACATCGTCGAGGACGGCCTTTTCGTTCCCATCCGGCATCTCTCGAGGCCTTTGGCTCGCAGCGTTCCTGGTGCTGGTCGTCGGTGGTGGCTCGGTGATTGGATTGCTCACCGGTCCCGGCCCTTGGTACGCCAGTCTCCAGAAGCCTTCCTTCAACCCGCCCAGCTGGGTATTCGGCCCCGTATGGACGGTCCTCTACGTGCTCGTCGCCGTGGCGGGCTGGCGGGCCTGGCGAACCGGCTCCGCTGCGTTGCAGGGTCTATGGTGGCTTCAGCTCGGCCTCAATTTTCTCTGGAGTCCGGTTTTCTTTGCCCTTCACCGCATCGACCTCGCTCTCGCCGTCATCGTCCTTCTCCTCGCGTCCATCGTGGGCTTCATGGCGATGGCCTTTCGCCAGGACCGCACGTCGTTCGCGTTGTTCGCGCCCTATGTCCTGTGGGTCGGCTTCGCGAGTGCCCTGAATGGCGCGTTCTATGCCCTGAACGGGGCGGGCTGACGATGCAGATGGACTTCACCACGGGTGTCGGCACGGTCGCCGCCATTCTCACGACTTTTTCCAATCTGCCTCAGCTCAAAAAATGCTGGGAAACCGGCTCGGCAGGCGACCTCTCGTTGCGGGGCTTTTCGATCCTGGCCGCCGGCGTTGCTCTGTGGATCGGCTACGGCTTCCTGCGAGACGACGCGGTGATCGTCGTGGCAAACGTGGTTAGCCTGGCGCTGCTGGGCGGCATTCTTTACTTCAAGTTGCGAGAAGTCTTCGGCCACAGCTAGCGTCTGGCCCATCTCGCGCGCTTGAGTATATAGTCGCGCCATGCTTGGGGAGAAACGCACATGATCCGTTTTCGTCCAGCGTTGTACGTGATTGCCCTGTTGGCATTTACCGCTGCCGCTCACGCCGAGGGCCCGGCGCTGCCGCGTGCGGCCACACCGGAGGAGGTGGGCCTCTCCTCGGCGCAGCTCAAGCGCCTCGAGGAGGTGACGCAGAAGCACGTTGACTCAGGCCTCGTGCCTGGTGCCGTCATGCTCGTCGCGCGGCGCGGCAAGATCGCCTGGCAGGCGACGCTCGGGAAGCGCGATCTCGCGGCGGGCGATGCCATGAAGCCCGACTCGATCTTCCGCATCTATTCCATGAGCAAGCCGATCGTGAGCGTCGCGGTCATGCAGATGGTCGAGGAGGGCAAGCTTCAGGTCAGCGATCCGGTAGCGAGGTTCCTGCCCGAGATCGGCAAGATGAAGGTCGGCACGGAGGCGACGGGCCCCGACGGCCGGCCGGTGCTGCGTCTAGGCGATCCGGAACGGGCGATGACGGTGCAGGACCTGCTGCGCCACACCTCGGGCCTGACTTATGGCACGCGCGGCACGTCGCTGATCAACGCCGCCTATGTCGAAGCCAAGATCGGCGACCGCGGCATGACCAACGAGGAGTTCGTGGCCAAACTCTCGACACTGCCGCTGAAATTCTCACCGGGTGCCCGCTGGGAATACAGCGTGTCGACCGACGTGCTGGGCCGCCTGGTCGAGGTGATCGACGGCAAGAAGCTGGGCATCGCCCTCTCCGATCGCCTCTTCAAGCCGCTCGGCATGATCGACACGCAGTTCCAGGTGCCGGCCGACAAGCTTGCGCGCGCCGCCCAGCCCGGCCCACGCCCGAACGGCCAGCCGATGACGCCGCGCTTCAAGGTCGACGACGGCGCCAAGTACGAATCGGGCGGCGGCGGCCTCACCGGCACGACCGACGATTACCTGCGCTTTGCCGCGATGCTGGCCAACAACGGCCAGTTCCAGGGCAAGCGCCTGCTCGGCAAGCAGACCGTCGCCTTCATGACCGCCGACCACACCGGCACCCGCGCGGGCCGGACGCCGGGCCTGGGCTTCGGGCTGGGCTTTGAGGTCCGCACCAAGGAAGGCGAGGCGGCGCTGCCCGGATCGCTCGGCGAATATGGCTGGGCGGGCGCCGCCGGCACGGTGTTCTGGATCGACCCCAAGGAAGAGCTGATCGCGATCTACATGGTGCAGGTGAGCGAACTCGATCGCGTCGCGCTGCGCAATCAGTTCCGGACCATGGTGCAGGCCGCGATCATCGACTGACGCGCGGCAAGGATCAGGCGGCGCGGCGCAATGCCGCCCGCGCGAGCAGGCGGGTCGAGTCGAGCGTCGGCAGCGGCGAATTGCCGTCGTTCATGATCAGCGGGATCTCGGTGCAGCCCAGCACGACGGCGTCGCAGCCTGCGTCCTTCATGCGGCCGAAGAGTCGCTGGTAAGCAGCGACGGCCTCGGGCCTGAAAATGCCCATGACCAGCTCGTCCATGATGATGCGGTTGGTGTCGTCCCGTTCGGCGTCGGTTGGCCGCAGAAATTCCAGGCCGCGCGCCGAAAGCTTCTCCGGATAGACCTCGCTATCGACCAGCCAGCGCGTGCCGGCGATGCCGATGCGCTTGTAGCCGCGGGCCGCGGCTTCGGCCGCGACGACCTCGGCGATGTGCAGCCATGGCAGGGGCGAGCGCGGCAGCACGTGGGGCAGCGCCTGATGGATGGTGTTGTCCGGGCAGATCAGGAAATCGGCACCGGCTTTCGCGAGCTTCCCGGCGGAGGCCAGCATCAGCTCGGCCACGCCCGGCCAGTCGTTGCGGTAGATGCAGGCCATGTAGTCGGCCAGCGATGGCGTGTGCATGGAAATCTCGGGATGGGCATGGGCGCCCATCGACGCCGCGCCCCCGGTGCAGATCGTCCGGTAGCAAAGCGCTGCCCCTTCGGCCGAGCAGGCGACGATGCCGATATGTTTGGGCATCGCCGTCAGATGGCGATCTGACGGATGCCGCCGCGCGGCCGGCCGGCCTCGATCTCCTGCCACAGGATCTCGTGGCCCTCGGGCAGCGCGCGGTTGTTGCGCATGGTGAGCCAGAGCCGCAGCAGCATCCGGTCGTGGCCGCTCGACGCGTCGTCCTCGAACGGCGTGCGGCCGTGATAGGTGACGTGGCTGTTGATCAGCTGCAGGTCGCCGGGCTCGAGGGTCATCTCGAAGCAGAGTTCCTCGGCCGTCTGCATCAGGAGTTCGATCGCCTCGCGCTGGGCCTCGGTGAGCTTGGGCACGTCGGGCGCCATCTGGGCGGCCTCGATGAAGGTGAGCGAATAGTGCGAGGTGAGCTTGCCGTCGCGCAGGCCGAAGATGGGCAGCGGATAGGCGGTTTCGCGGGTCGTGGCTTCGCCGTCCTTCTTGGTACCTTCCTCGCCGAAGCGGCTGCGCCAGAAATCCTGGAACAGGACTTCCAACAGGTCGGGCCGCTTGGCCAGGATGGCGTTGTGGATGGCGGGCGTCGAGGCAAGCTTGCTGACGCCGCCGGCGCGCGCCTGGCGCACGCACAGTAGACCCACCACGTCGGTGCGGTCGGTGTGGAAGCGCAGGCCACCGTTGGTGAGCGTGCGGGCGTAGGAGGAGAGGAAGGTCGAGCCCTTCTCGTCCATGGTCTCGCCGTAGGTGCGGCCGACATGGGCGCCCTCGTCGCGGATGGCGCGCATCATCTCGCCGCTGCGGTTCTGGAACACCGGCGTGCCGATATGGGTGCCGAGCCCGAAGTACATCTGGCGCAGCTCGTCCTCGCTGTAGCGATCGACCGGAATGCCGCGCAGCTTCATGATGCCGGAGCCGTTCTCGAGCTCGTCGGCGACGTCGTCGAGCAGGTCGCTGATGGTCGGCAGCGCGAAATCCTCGCGCGTGATCTCCTGCCACGGCATGCCGCGCACCGACTTGACTGCGGCATCGAGCTCGTCGAGCGCCTCGACCGGCAGGTCGCGAATCCAGCGGCGGGAGTCCTTGATGTCCGTGCCCTGCCAAACGGAGGGGCCGGCGAGGGGCGTGCGTGTCGTCATGGCGGCTTTTATACCTTGCCGGGCGCGCGCCTGTCGCTAGCCTCGGGGCCTCGGAGGGAAAGATGAAGACGATTCTGTTGAGCCCGGGCGCCGTCCCGCTTGTCGCATGGCGCGAGATTTATAAGGGCGCCTCCGCCGCTATCGATCCCGCCGCCTATCCCGTCATCGAGGCCTCGGCCAAGGCCGTTGCCGCCATCCTGGCGAAGGGCGCGCCGGTCTACGGCATCAATACCGGCTTCGGTAAGCTGGCCAGCGTCAGGATCGATGCCGCGGATCTCGGAACGCTGCAGCGGAACATCGTGCTGTCGCATGCCGCCGGAGTCGGCCGCCCCATGCCGGTGCCCGTCGCTCGGCTGATGATTGCCTTAAAACTCGGCAGCCTGGCGCAGGGCGCCTCGGGCGTGCGGGTCGAGACCGTGAAGCTTCTGGAAGCGCTGCTGGCCAAGGGGCTGACACCGGCAATCCCCTGCCAGGGCTCGGTCGGCGCCTCGGGCGACCTGGCACCATTGGCCCATATGGCGGCGGCGATGATCGGCGTCGGCGATATCCTGGTGGGCGACGGCCGCGTGCCGGCGGCGCAAGCGCTGGCCGATGCCGGCCTGAAACCGCTCGTGCTGGGCGCGAAGGAAGGCCTGGCGCTGCTGAACGGCACGCAATTCTCCACCGCCTATGCGCTGGCCGGACTCTTCGAGGCGGAAAACCTCCACCACGCCGCGCTGGTGACGGGCGCGCTGTCGACCGATGCGGCGCGCGGCTCCGATGCGCCGTTCGATCCGCGCATCCACCTGCTGCGACGTCATCAAGGCCAGATTGATTCGGCCGACGCGCTGCGCCGCCTGATGACGGGCTCCGCGATCCGAGCCTCGCATCTGGTCGGCGACGAACGGGTGCAGGACCCCTACTGCCTGCGCTGCCAGCCGCAGGTCATGGGCGCGGCCCTCGACATCCTGCGCCAGGCGGCGGCGACGCTCGCTACCGAAGCCAACGGCGTCACCGACAATCCGCTGATCTTCCCCGAGACCAACGAGGCGCTGTCGGGCGGCAACTTTCACGCTGAGCCGGTGGCCTTCGCCGCCGACATCATCGCGCTCGCGATCTGCGAGATCGGCTCGCTGGCCGAACGGCGCATCGCCATGCTGGTCGATCCTGCCCTGTCCGGCCTGCCGGCCTTCCTGACGCCGCATCCGGGCCTCGGCTCGGGCTTCATGATCCCGCAGGTGACGGCAGCCGCCCTCGTTTCGGAGAACAAGCAACGCGCCTATCCGGCCAGTGTTGATTCGATCCCGACCTCGGCCAACCAGGAAGACCATGTCTCGATGGCTGCCCATGGCGCACGCCGGCTGCTGGAGATGGCCGAGAATGCCTGCGGCGTGATCGGTATCGAGCTGCTGGCGGCGGCGCAGGGTTGCGACTTCCACCGCCCGCTCGCCACCAGCCAGCCGCTGGAAGCCGTGCGCGACCTGGTGCGCCGCTCCGTGCCGCATCTCGACGAGGACCGCTATTTCCATCCGGATCTCGAGAAGGCCATCGCGCTGATCACCAGTGGAGCAATCGTTGAAGCCGTCGGGCGTGATGTGCTGCCCGGAGTTGAGGGGAGAACATAGTCATGAGCCGTATCGACAATGCCCGCGTGGTCCGCGCCGCGCGCGGTACCGAACTCACGGCCAAGAGCTGGCAGACCGAGGCGCCGCTCCGCATGCTGATGAACAACCTCGATCCCGACGTCGCCGAGAAGCCTGGCGAGCTGGTGGTCTATGGCGGCATCGGTCGCGCCGCGCGCGACTGGAAGAGCTTCGACGGCATCGTGGCGGCGCTGCGCAAGCTCGAGGGCGACGAGACGCTGCTGGTCCAGTCGGGCAAGCCGGTCGGTGTGTTTCGCACCCATGCCGATGCGCCACGCGTGCTGATCGCCAACTCCAACCTGGTGCCGCACTGGGCCACCTGGGAGCATTTCAACGAGCTCGACCGCAAGGGTCTGATGATGTTCGGCCAGATGACGGCGGGCTCGTGGATCTACATCGGCAGCCAGGGCATCGTGCAGGGCACCTACGAGACCTTCGTCGAGATGGGCCGCCAACATTTCGGCGGCAGCCTGGCCGGGCGCTGGATCCTGACGGCGGGGCTGGGCGGCATGGGTGGGGCGCAGACGATGGCCGCGACCATGGCCGGCGCCTCGTGCCTCGCCATCGAATGCCGGCCCAGCAGCATAGAATTCCGCCTGCGCACCGGCTACGTCGACGTGCAGGCCAAGGACCTCGACGACGCGCTCGCGATCATCGGCAAGGCCACGAAGGAGGACAAGCCGATCTCGGTGGCGCTCCTCGGCAATGCCGCCGACGTGCTGCCCGAACTGCTGCGCCGCGGCGTGCGGCCGGACTGCGTCACCGACCAGACCTCGGCGCACGATCCGGTGAATGGTTACCTGCCCAAGGGCTGGACACTGGCGGAATGGGAGAACAAGCGCACTAGCGATCCCGCCGCCGTCACCAAGGCCGCCAAGCAATCGATGGCGGGTCATGTCCGCGCCATGCTCGAATTCCACAAGCTCGGTGTGCCGACCGTCGACTACGGCAACAACATCCGCCAGGTGGCCTTCGACCAGGGCGTGAAGAACTCCTTCGACTTCCCGGGTTTCGTGCCGGCCTACATCCGGCCGCTGTTCTGCCAGGGCAAGGGACCGTTCCGCTGGGTGGCGTTGTCCGGCGATCCTGAGGATATTCGCAAGACCGACGCCAAGATGAAGCAGCTGTTCCCCGAGGACAAGCACCTGCATCGCTGGCTCGACATGGCGGCCGAGCGCATCGCCTTCCAGGGCCTGCCGGCGCGCATCTGCTGGATCGGCCTGGGCGAACGGCATCGCGCCGGCCTGGCCTTCAATCAGATGGTGAAGAGCGGCGAGCTGAAGGCGCCGATCGTGATCGGCCGCGACCATCTCGACTCGGGTTCGGTGGCGAGCCCGAACCGCGAGACAGAAGCCATGCTCGACGGCTCGGACGCGGTGAGCGACTGGCCCTTGCTGAACGCGCTGCTCAACACCGCCGGCGGTGCCACCTGGGTCAGCCTGCACCATGGCGGCGGG
>ENA-ORBV01004571-ORBV01004571.1-microbial-mat-metagenome-genome-assembly--contig:-NODE-4571-length-26356-cov-7.331634_pt1 | contig 26356 bp, 17 predicted proteins | sample MGYA00237777_ERZ505514 | MGnify/ENA primary metagenome ERZ505514 (study PRJEB26160, sample SAMN06269048) | microbial mat metagenome | isolation source: Oligotrophic lake microbial mat | place...
TAGCTAGCTAGTAGCTAGCTAGTAGCTAGCTAGTAGCTAGCTAGTAGCTAGCTAGCTAGTAGTAGGTGCAGCAATTGCATGGTGCACCGCCGTTACGTACAGCTACTACGGCGTAGCTAGCTAGCTAGCTTGTGCGTCGCACCATGTAATGCACGGGTGATGGCTACATAGCAGCCACCACAACAGAAGTGCACAACCGGCAAGCACCATCACCTCCGGCCAGTGCATTGTTAACGCCCCCAACTCTTGTTGCTGCTGTAGTGCCGACGACGAAGCTGACATCAGTCTAGCTAATAAAAAACACACAACGGAAGTTCGGGATAGCGAAGCCTGCCTGTCTCGCGCCGATCCAAACGCTGCTGCCGACACCATGGATGAAAATCAATACAGATCAAAGTGTTGGGAAGCTGGAAGACGGCTTAGCGAAGCTATCAATACCAACGATTTGGAAGTGATTCAGAACGCGGTGGATTCCTTCCCGACAGACGTCAAGTGCTTGAATCTGGAATACCGCAATTGCATCGTGCAGCTTCCCGCCCTTCAGGAGATTGTGAGATTGTTTCCTCAAATGGATGAGTTTCGCCTTCCAAATTACGATTGTGCGGACGAAGTGTGTGCCTATTTGTTGAGGTCCTTGCGCAACAACAAATTTGACATCAAGATTCTAACCTTGCCCAATCTAGTCGACAGAATGCACGACAGACCAGACTACTGGCGGCCACTCTTGGTGGATGCCCTGAAAGCAATTCCTTGTATCCAAAAGCTTCGCGTTGATGAACGCAACCCAACAAAGCCTTATGACCAGCTCCTAATGGCTTTGGGTGAGGTCATGCAAGTACACCGCCGCTGTTTTTGCGATGTTGACGGAATGTACATATCGAACATGCAGGTTCTGGCCGATTTCCTCAAAAATGCCCCCAGAAAAGTGCGTTTTGATGATACGTATTTTTACCATTGCGACAACGTCGACCGGCCTACCTGCGGGGCAATTCCCAGCCATGTTGAAGAACTGCATTTGGTCCTTTGTGCATATTATGATGATGTTAGTGAGCACCGATTCCCAACTGAGATGATCTGCAACAACTTGCGGGGGGACAATTCTTCTCTGGTGGATTTGTCATTGCAGTTTCCAGCAAATTTCGGTCTTGACCATCAAATGATTTGTGACGCACTGCAAACCAACACAACTTTGGTGTCTCTACATTTGCCTCCCATTGATCCTTCGTTTGAAGGAGATTGGGGTAGTGCCATTGAAGTGGACAAGCTTTACGTCCAGTTGCTGGAGAGGCACAACACAACCTTGACTTACATCAGTGGCGACAGTTTCACCTCTGGTTGCAGTTGTAGCAGCAATGGTGGACCCAATTGCAGTGGTTGCAGTTATGGCCCCGAAAGTACTCTTCGGTGGTATTACCTAGCGCTCAATTATTACGGAAGAAAGCATGCCCGAGACTCCAACACATCTCTGGCTACGCTTGTGCAGCTCTTGTCCGAAGCTCCACCAGATTATGAGCGTAACATTCACGAGTCCAGCTTTCTACCGCATCGGGAGTTGAACATTCTTCATGGTCTTTTGCGCGAGTCGACAAGCATTTGGTGCCCTCAAGACAACCACCTCAACTCGCTCCTCGACAAACGCCCCCGTTCCCTCCTCGACCGACTTAATGAAATACTGCCTATTTATGAAATTGGCAGGATGTTTCTACCCTCGCGAAAAAGGCAGCGCACAATTTAATTGGACCGACCCCTCCTCTTCACACCACACTTCCATCCAACGGCCTCCTCTCTTGTACCCTTACTGGTATCGATTTCAATCCACCATAGCAAGACACTGCAATCCGCCGATCCGCTTTCACCATCCTCCTCTCGCATTTTCTTACTTCGGACGTATCCTTTGCTCTGGCCGAACAAGCACCAGGAAGAATGTACCTTTGTTCACTCTCCTTGTTCATTTGTCCCACAACGGCTTGTATTGTTGCGGCATCAACGGCTTTATTTTTATTTTTGCTGCGTCGCCGACCTGCTGGAATTCGAATTATTACTTTAGTCTAACACGCTGTGATAGTTCTATTATATTTGAAAATAAAATAAATTATTACGATCTACTACAATGTGTGCCAACGTACTCAGCAGCTTGTTGTGCTTAGTACATACTCATCCAGGACCATAGACCCTGGCTTTCGATGACAAGTCGTTCGTACCACAGCAGTGAGAAAGGTCCAACATGTAGCCCCTTATTGGGAGCATCAAGTTTGTAGGTATCATATTCAATCAAAATTTCACTTCCAGCCGGAATGTCTTTAATGGCATAATAGCCAAAGGACCCTGTTTCTTTACTAACAACCTCAGTATTTCGATCTTGCGGTTTATCTAAAAAAGGAATAGAACTCTGTTAGCATCCGGACGCAAATTGAAAGTGCATACAATATTTTTTGGTCAAGGACGTAAGCTACTTACTGGCTTCATTGGTATAGGCATGGGCATCCAGGGCAACCTGCAGTTGGTACCCATCCCCATAATAGTCATTGACGTACAAAAAGTGCACAGCCTCACAGGCGTCATCGTTTGACAGGGATGAAAAGAACGTTTTTGCGGTGCATTCATTGGGAAATCGCCCAACGTATCGGTTATCCCAAATCTGGGTACCTTTCGGAACGAATTCCTGCACAAAGAGACCACGGCCTTTGTCTGGAATATTTCTAGCTTGTACTGGAATGTAGAATCCCTCATGGCTGTCGTCTTCTGTGGACGCCAAAGAGGAATGCTCCACTCCAACCACGGCTTTATATTTTGTTCGCAATTCTGTCCATTTTTGTGGTGTGTTGGGAGGCAAAGAGCTTCGACTTTTGATATAGGAACGACAATCTGGATAGCTCCATTCCTTTACAGGGCAGCTGGTGGCGTTATTCGTGGTCGATAGACGTCTTCTATAAATGATCCCGAAAATGTTTTTGTCACGAAAACACCAGAACGAGACAAGTAGCAGTGTCGCGAGGAGGGAGATCTTCTTGCCACCAAATAGCGTTGTAGTAGTGGAAGTAGTAGGAGGAGATTGGGCTGGTTTTCCTCTTCGGAATATCGGCAGCATCGAATTGCTTGAGGTCGTCATATTAAACAGTCATCTGTAGGTACAGAAGCCAAATAGTGGAGGTTCGGGGGCATAGGATAAAAAGGTAAAAAATGAGCACGCTAAACGTGATTCCAAAATCAACTATCTGGTAATGTAAGCTCTATTGGTACGGTTGGTCTGGGTAGCCAAAAATGCTTGCTCTCCTTTGACACGAATCAACAAAATTTGAAACGTGCAGTTTACAAGAATTACAATCCTCTAAGTCATGGAGCAAAACTTACTGACTCTTGGAGTATTGAAGATTAACGGTACTAGCCTTCGCTTTGTTTACAATAGCCCAAGTAGGATTGGTTGGTGAATTTTTGCCGCGAACAACTAAAGAAAAGTAAACGTACGGTGACAGACAGCTCCGACGGTCTATGTCAACGTACAAAGGTTTGACCAACATTCCATTATTCGCACACATGCTCTATTTGATCTATGACGTACGAAGTGATGTCAACAAAGATTCTCAGCGCAATCTATCTGCAGCATCAATACAATTGCAGTAGTGTTATTACCAGCCGACAAGAAACCAAAATAGGACTACAAGAACATCATAGCACGGTGCGTACTAGCTAGCTAGTACAGGATACCAGCAGCAATCGAAAGGGGAAGAAAATACAATAGCTACAGTTTTCCACACAGCTCAAGGTGAAGACACAATCGATGATTCTTTCAAGACGGTTGACAATGGTGTCCTCTGCTCATCTAGTAGTGGCACTTGTGGTTGTCACTTTTCTGGACAAGACGGACTGTCTTTCCCTACAACGGCCAGCCCAAAGACCACCTACTAGTAGCACCACGGGATTGTATTTGACTCGCGGCGAAACAAATGGCGAGAGCCGACGAAAAGAAGTACTAGCATCGTTGGACCGTCGATCGTGGATTTCCAGCGTGGTATTTAGCCCTGCTTGTGCTGCGTGGTCCACCATGACGGTACTAGCGCCACCACCACCAAGTGTTGAGGTAAATCTCCCTGCGATACACGCAAGCAAATCACGACCCCTTTTGCCACTTGCTCATCCTCCTTTCCAAATACTGGGTGGATTAACATAGGCGGCATCCATGATGCCCTCATGGACCCTGAAAGCCGGCAGTGGCACTATAACCTCAGTTCGAATGCCGACTTTGGCTCTCAACACGGTCGGCATGTCGGTGGAAGACAGTGAGCGAGCTATGGGTTACGCAATGGAATCTGGAATTACTCATGTGGATTTTCATCCTGGAAAGGAGAGAGACGGTGTAGCCTTGTATTTGAAAAACAATCCAACAGCTAGAAAGTCCCTCTTTTTGACTACCAAAATTCGTAAAGCTCCTCCAGGAACATCGCCCGAGGATGCGGCTCAGCGGACACGACAACAAATTGCCGAAGATTTGGCAGCATTGGAATTGTCTCAAGTCGATATGCTTATGCTACGGGACAGTCCCGACTGTGCTGTTATGCAAGCTCAGTGGGCGGTGTTGGAAGAGGCCCTCAAAGCTGGACATACCCGGTCCATTGGCGTCATTAATTTCTGTCAGGGATCTCTCCAGTGCTTACTGGATACTGCCAAAATCAAACCTGCTGTTCATTATTTCATGTGCGTCCACAATGTGCTGTAACTGATCGTCACACCTTTACTTTAACTAACTCCTATGTTGCAATCTTTCTTTGTGGTTAGGCTTCATGTCGGAATGGGACAGGATCCACAGGGTCTGCGATCCTTTGGAGAATCCAAGGGCATTCGAACCTTTGCTTATGGCGCTGTGGGAGAGCCAGGACCCAATGCAGAACTACTCTCTAGTCCTATCTTGCAGAACATTGGAAAAGCCCACGCACCTACAAAATCGCCAGAACAAGTTGCCCTGCGATGGGTGCTACAAACAGGCGCTGCTGTATCCGTAAGACCAAGCACAAACTTTGGATTGGGGCAGGGAATGTGTACTTCCAATGGACCAGATCAATGTGGGAGCAATCTACAGGCAAGAGCTGCTTCCTTTGATTGGAAATTGACGAATGCGGAAATGGTTACTTTGGATGCCATGACAGCCCCTAGTGACAACCCAACCTTATTCTCCTCCTCTGGATGTCGCGGAGCCTTTGTTATGCCGAAATAATAATTTACAATCAACCCAAAAGTCGTACGAACTCCATTAAATTTTTACCAAGAGGTTATTAATGTATCGTAATTTTGCGGCTATTTTTGAGGGTCTAGCTATGTTAGAACAGCGTGTCCTTGACGTCGACGTTGAAGCTAAAATAATTTTGCCAATGTTTGCTCTATTTCATCGTTGTCTAAATTTGATCACAATTATATAAAAAGGACAAGCTCAGAAATAGCCAAACGCATTACTGGCTAGATTACAAAGAGATTGTCACAGAGTAGAAGCCATCGCCGAGAAATTTTACTCCGCTCCGTTGGGCTCATGATCAGTTCATCAAAGGGTCCGCTCACGACCCGGATGCATGGCAAAGCACAGGCGCCAGTTGCCCAGACTCACTCCGCTCGGCATGTTACCCTGACAGTTAGCTAGAGACTGTTAAGAAACTCATGATTCTCATCATCATTGTCCGAGAGGAAATGCAAATCCCCCAGATCGGCCAGCCAAAAGAATGGGAGGATTGTCACCTCACCAAGCAAAGGTTTATCCGGGAACACACACAAATTTTCTGCAAGCAAAGTGAACTCGCATTCATCTTCGTCACGCCAATCGGTCGCCCGATACACAGTTGCCCCTTCACCATTGCGAATAAGCACTATCACATGCTCTTTGTTCTGCTCCACAATCCATTTCCGAATCAACAACTGCACCAATCTATCCTCATCTTCGAAGCGATCTTCAACAGAGAGATCTTGCACAAAAGGAACAAGACGCCGCAAATTTTCATCTCTACTCTCCTGGAGATATCGGACATGCTCAGCTTGTACCGCACTCAGTGTTTCTCGTTCCGCTTCCTCCACGCCGCGAGCAGTAGAATGGAAGTCGTCGTCAAAAAGGTACCTCGCATTGCGATTTACCTGGTTTGCGAGATTACTTTTTCTGCAAGCTTCTCTATCGCGATCATCAACTTCGTGAGCTTGCCTACTAGCTTGTTGAGCTTTCTGAAGCTGTTGCTTTGCTAGCGCCACCTGCCGGTCAGCCTCCTCCGCAGCGCGGGAAGATTTCACGGAAGCTTCCTGATTTTTCCAATGGGTCTCTTCAGATTCCTTACAAGCTTGCTCCGCCATGCTACGCGCTTTTCTAGCATTCTCGTGCAGGTTATTTCGCTTCGTCTCTTCGCGGGAGCGTGATAAATACAATTCCCTAAGAGACCGCCTCCAAGCCGAGGAGTAGGAAGAGTCATCATCCGCGTCATCATCTTGTTCGCAGGGGAGGCTCGTAGCATTTTGTTTACGGGAGCTGGATGTGGCGACAGCTGTGGCGCCACCAGCTGTGCGTTTTTGACGGTGATTGGAGCTTTGTTGAGGGCTTCGAGATTGCGTGCTTGATGTCGCTGAGGTTTTTTGTTGGGGGCGGCGAGACGTAGATGCTGCTTGTGATGTGGATGAAGACGTAGACGTCGCTGCGGTGTTTTGTTGGGCGCGGCGAGACGTAGACGCTGCTGCGTTTGACGTAGACGTAGATGCTGTGCGTGAAGTAGAGGTAGATGCTGTGCCTGATGTCGTTGAGGCGCTTCGTTGACGAGATGGGTTTTGCAAAAGTTGCAAGCATGCGATAATGTCGGCCACTTCCAAACGGAGCTGGGCCGGTGTAAGATCCTTCACATTTGGAATAAGGGCCTTGGTGGCCGCATCTTCATGATCCTTCAAATAATAGCTAATCAAATGTCGCTTGATTTCCTCCAAGGCCAGATCAGGCTCGTCTGGAGTGAGCTTTTCTGGAGTCATTTCCGAGTGAGTGAGCCTATCCACACCACTGATCAATTCCTCATCAGTGGACTCCAACCTCAAGCAGTGCTTCAATGCACGTCTCAAAAGTACATGGAATATGGCATTTGTCGAGCCTGCATATGCATCCAATGGCCCTGGCATCCCAGTGGCGAAGCGACCAGGGAAGAAGAGATGCAGGGCGCATGCAGCCATACCCTTGAAGGTTTGGGTGCGCAACAAATTCCAGCACTTCGTAGTCACCAGCTTGTACCTGTCATTTTTGCCAGGGTTAGGGGTAGAGACCTTATACATCATATCAAGTCTCTTCTGGATCAATGTGCAATACGCCAACTTCATCTCTGGGGTAGCTGAGTCGTGGGACCAACTTGAAAGTTGGTCCACTCGCCGCACAAACTCCTTTAGGCGCTCATCATCTTCCTTGCCTGCCCATTCACCTTCAGGGTTGACAAACAGCTCCTTGTGGTCCGGAAGAATGTTATCACGGAAAACCCTTCCATCCTCAGTGTAACGAATGAAGACAGTCTTGGGAGTTTCGTCCAAATTCTTAACAGTTGGAGGTAAGAAGGAAGGAAAAAATAGCAGAAAACAGAATGAGAGATCATGTCGTCACCGTCGCCGCCGTCCGAGTCGGACAAACCCGAATAAAGCAGGATCCAGAGAGCTGTTCCAAAGACTTGAATGACAACGGGTTAAGATCAAGAGGAACGAGTAGCAGTAAAATCCGAATAACATCCAGAGGAAAGAGTAGCAGGAAAATACGAATCGGAGTCCGTTATAGTAGTTCAATTTAGTTCAATGGGCTGGACGAATAAATAAATGAAAATAAATGAAAATAAATGAAAAAAATAAATGAAAATAATACACAAACAGAATTAATAACAATGAAGGAATTGTAAACACTTACCATGGCCGCAAATGTCGTCCATATTTTACGACTTGTAGAATGTAGACACCGGAGGTGGCTTCGCCCTCCGCTTGGCGGCATTGGTGGTGGTTGCATGTGGAGAGACATGACCCGAACAACAAACAAAAACAAAACAGTAATAACCAACAAGAACACCTACCATGTTCTTGTTGTTGTCGTGGTAGTAGGAGTAGTAGTAGTAGCAGTGGTTGTAATCGTAACAGCAGTTTCGTTGGAGTCGTCCTCGTCCTTGTCCTTGTCGTCCTCCTTGTCGTATTCTTGTTGTTGAATTTGCTGTCTCTTATTCTTGTTGTTGGATAAAATATTTGCTGTTGTCGCGCTTTTGCCGGTTAACCCTCAACCTTAAACTCCCCCACACCAAGACCACCCGGACAAGTGGTTGATTCGTCGGGAGAAAAAGTTGGGAAAAAAATCACGGTAAGCCAAGCATGTTGCAGCCTGTCTTTTGCAGGCTATCTAGGCAGGTATTCATGTAGTGAGATGCCTAACTAGCTAGTGCCGCCAATTCATCCCTGCCAGTCTAACATGCTGTATCTGCACATTAGTTACTTAGCCCTGGAACTAGCTAGCTTTAGATTCAGTTGCAGTCAACACCGTGCATGCATGCAGCAAAAAAAAAGCAATAGATTTCGAGCCCCTCTTCCAAGCTATCACTAAATAAATATCCCATAATTGCACACGCTGTGTGCTGTTGATAAGGGAGAAGGTGTCACATTTTCTATATACTGTTGTTATACGGCATGCTGTCGACGCTTATTTTCCATCGCCATGGTTGCGCAATTTCGTCATGGTGGTGGTGCAATTTGAGGGAGATGGAAAATAAAAGTAAAGGACGAGGACAGAGATGGCCCAAGTCAACTTAACACGACGAACTGGCTGCGACCTCCTCAGTACCAGAAGTACGCTCTTCTGAGTAGCGGTCGCGGGAACCTCCACTTACGTTATAAACCCTACTACAATTGTACTACTGTTGTCGTAACTACTAGAGAGAGCCGGGCACATCTTCAATATGTGTACAAACACTGTATAAACGCACGAGTCCCATCACGACTTCGTCATGACAGATGGTTTGTAAGTACTGTACTTTCTCTTAAGTCGCACCGTAACAGATGGTATCTATCGCTCTAACCGTTCGGTACTTATGTTAATAATAATGATCACAACTTCATCTTCTTCAGTCGCATCTGACGTACTTGTAATATCCAATTATACGAAAACATGATCGAGAAAGAATGAAGACCGGTGTCTCACTGGTACACAGTGTTTAACAGTCCCAGGTGGGAACAGTCAACAAGAGTTACAAGACTGCTCGGATGACAGTTTTGCCCCCAGTTCCTAAGAAAGGGAATTATTACTAATGAGCTGCTTCATCCAATTCCAAGCGCCAATTCTGGCATCAGGTAAGAAAGTGCAACACCGAATTAAAAGCCTGAAAACACTTGCATCCTCGCAATACAGAATTTACAGTAGTTGAATCTTCCGGGTCTTACTCAAGTCCTGGTCCTCCCGAACTACTAGTAGTAGTATTCTTATCTTACTATCCAATGGCCAGAATGTTTACGCATTCGATTCGGAGGAGGAGCACTAATTCCTGTATTTCAGTTCAACCGTTTTACATGCTTGCGCCGGCCGTCAAGCCTTCTCATCGCTATTCTATTCCTGCTTCTGGACACAGGTTAGTAAGAGCGCGGCGAAGTAGGTTCCCATAAGAAGTACTTCTACAGTAGTATGTGACATCGAAGATGAAAGCGAATGTCCATGTTTATTCTTCGTGGCTCCCTTTTTTTCATTCCAAGATCGGTGAAGAACCAGTACAATTAGTAATGGATATCGGCGACGATTCTCGATGCAAGGGTGAGTGCTCTGGAATGCTTCTCAAAATGACCATCGCATATGATTCCGAGATGCAGGACAACCTTTTTACATTGCAAATTCAAGCCTTCAATATCGCGATTCTATTCATGCTTCCAGACCTACCTAGAGTGACGAATTACGTCGGGGCACGACAAATTATGTTCCATGAGAACATATTAACATATCCGGAACCTTTATTGTCTCATGTGAGATAAATATGACTGGCATCCTTTCTCAAAGATCATTCATTGAAGACCCTTCGCGTCGGCGTGGTACTTACTAAACTAATTACTACTAGCTACTAGTAGCTAGTTCAGGCATTTACCTGCGGCGAGGACATTGCAATTTTGTACCTACTACAACTGCTTGCTTCTAAAGGTCTCGGCGAAGCTCCATCGGTGTTTTTCCCTGCTGATGAGTACTAGCTAGTAGTAGAATCACTAGTAGACAGGACGTACTACTAGCTAGCTAGCTAGTAGCGCTGGTACCAACGCTGTAGCAACTAACTGAGTGTATTCCGGTCCTTTGAAGAACAATCTCACAATGTTTCTCAACCGCTTTTATCTGTACTGTAGTTATCTTTAGGAGCAGTCACTACAAGCAAGCGTTGAAAACGCCACAGGTCCAAATCTTATAAAAAAATAAAACAATGGCGTCCTCTACAACACCAAATACTAATAATCATTCCACTCGCTCTATCAGAAGAGTACTCGTCGTGGGTGATGGCAATGAGGTCTGCAAACAGACGGTATCCTCCTTGATATCTCAGCAAAAGGGAGGAGGAGGAGGAGGCGTCACCATTGTGGTGGGTGTTGCCGATCCAGATTCTTTTCAGGGTTGCGTTCAAGGCGTTCTGGAAGTCGATCTCTGGGATAAATGCGGTTTGAGCCAGACCATGCGTCGTGGCAAATTCGATCTTGTCTTCTTGGCTACCTCGTCCTCCACCGGCGATATGGACGCCGATACGGGCGGCCAATGGTGGAGACATGGACTCCAAGCGGCCAAGAATGCAGGCATTATGCAAGTTGTTCTGGTTTCCATTGGCACTGGCAACCCTGTGGCACCAGGGGTGTTGGTCGAGCTGGAAGAAGGCGAGCCATCCGCTACCAAGGCTTTACATTCGGTTATGGAGAGCCACACGGTAACTCAAGAGCCACGAGACTTGTCCAGCTGCATTCGTGTCCAACGAAAAACCATCCTCAAGACTTGGCACCCCATGAAGATCAAGCTGGTACAAATTACACTTCCTACCAACCTGGCTGGAGTGGCAAAACAGTCAAATGTACCCTCTTCCATTAAGTCTCCAAAGGAAGGCACTCTCAATCAGAAGCTGCCATCCTTGGCTTTTTCTTCGTCCAAGATCCAACCCCAAGGGCCTTCCTTGATTGCCACATCCTATCTCAAGAACAAGTCCGGCCAGCTTATGCTGCACGGACAAGAGCAGAAGCTCTTCCAATTGATGTCGGGGCATCCTCCCCCTTCCTCATCTACTACTACCGTTGGTCATATGAAGCCGTTCCAACTTGTACAACGCCAGCAGCAGCAACAGCAGCAACCAACGCTGCAACCTATCATCAATCCCCCCATGAGTTACGAAGAAATACTACAATCCTTGCAGCAGCAGAGAATGGAACTAGAATTGCGTGTTCGTCCTTGGCTCTAACTACTTTGAAACGTCATCTACATAAATCACTTTATGAAATCTTACTATTTTGAAAGCAATTGTACTACAGGCTGGCGACAGTACAATAGAAAGCACAAGCACTACGAAAAATGAATACAATTCGATGCTATAGATTGACACTTTAGTGCTGGGTTTCTCGGGTCGTCGTCATCATTTATTTTTACCCGATGTGTCTATGAATGGAATGGAATCGAAAGGTTGAGATATACTTTTTGTATGTTTGTTTGTTTCTTTCGTTGCTGTTGTCGTTATTGCTTGACAAAAGAAATAGAAAGATGTGCCGTAGATGGTGGAAAGGTCATGCCATGCTTATTTCTTGCTTTTGTGAGTCTTCTCTTTCTTCTTTTTCTTCTTGTCGGGTTGGCGTTTGTAGTCGTACTCGCCCGCATCCCCGGCCTCTTTGAAATAGTTGCTGAATTCGTCGCCTCCCATTGTAATAATGCCGTCGTTCTTGCGTGTTTTACCAGTCTTCCTTTTCTTGATTCCATTCTTGGAATGGGCAAAGGGAAATGTGTCGTCCGTCGAGGCTTCCCTTTTGGAAGAACCACGATTCTGAAGAGTCGCAGTAGCAGTAGCAGTGGCAGTGGCAGCAGCAGCAGCAACCGCGGGAACGGTTCCAGTCAAGCGGTGGTCACTTTGGAGCAGCTGCTTGGATTTCTCGTGAATGTCCTGGAGAAACCCAACAAGAGTGTCGCCCTTCTGGGCGGAAGATCCCGTCACGCGGTGGTCACCATCTAGAAGGGAGGCGGCATGCTCTTGCGTGCTGTCCAAAATGACTCTGGCTTGGGCAATCTCACCTGCGGTCATTTCCCCCGTTCGTTCCATAGCAAGTAGCCAGTTGTCGGATTGGAGACGAAGAGTCCGGAGAAATTGAACTAGAGGAGGTTCGGCTTCGGCTTCGTCTTCGCCTTGGTTGCGACCAGGAAGTTTTTTGTCTTCCTTGGAGCCATCTTGGTCCTTGTTGCGGTTGCCGTTGCTGTCGTTGTTACCAGCCAATTGTGCAACCATAGAGTGAGTCGTGGGTGAAGAACTATTTTCCGCCGCCGTCATCTCGTCAAAAAATTGAACATCCATGCCAACAGCACAAAGCCTGTCATAATATTTTCCGACTATTTTGTTGGCTTCCTTTTCAGTGCCTTCGAAAGTCTTGCCCCAAATTTGCCAGGACTTTGTTTTAAGATCAGCCAAGGACTCGCTGGAGTTGGCGGAGTTGGCGGAATTGGCGGAGGAGTCATCAGCGGAACCACCACCCGTATTTCTGTCCGGCGCGTCATCATCCGGCAAGTCACCATACCGGATAATTTGTTTTTCAAATGAATCCAAAGAAATATAACTTTTCTCGTCGTTGAAATCCTCTAGATCCATTTGCTGGCGGGTTTCAGAGTTGTCCTGGGACATAGTAGACAATGACAATGACAATGACAATGCCGATGAGGATGGATAACGACGATTGTGGATGTTTCCACTATGGTCGCACGAGTAGCAAAATAGTAAGTAGCCTTTTGGACAGCTACTAGCAGTAGAATAGTTTGTTGTCGTCTCTTGCTTGGACGTACTAATAGATAGATAGTTCAAGTAGATAGATAGTTCAGTTTATGTTGTTGTTGGCGAAGTGTGTTCCCTGTGATGCGCGGTACCACATATGAGAAGGAGCCATAATAATGTACATCTTGATGGATCAGGATCGAAGGCATACTGGTAGCGTGATGGTAAGGTTACGAGTTAAACATTTCTGTACTGAATCGTATTGCGAAAAAGGTAGCACTATGGCTCAATTAATAAACAAAGAACCAAGACAGGATGTTCTGTCATCCAACCCAATCCTCCACTCCCTCAACTAAATACTGTCGGCCAACTACACAGATAGCTAAAAGGAAGTCACTCTATTTGTTTACTTTACAATGTGGGATCCTTATGTTTCTGGACCAGCGCTACTACTGTCAGGTATTTTGGGTCCACTGCCAACGGAGAGAACAAAGATTTTGGATGGAACGATTTGGGTTTGATTCTTTTGTGTATGATGATGATGATGGATGCTGTTGCTGTTCACGGTGGTTCTTGTAGCCAACCCTTGGCTTTCCGACAATGGTGGCGTTGTGGGTGATAGAGTTGGAGGATTGCTGCCTCGGATAGAAGGTGAGTGGCTTGGTGCTACAGTCATTGTTGGTATGACAGTAGGTTCCATGGTAGTGTTGAGAGCTGCAAGACGTGTGGCAGTGGCAGTCATGTCTCGGTTTTCAGCTGTAGTAAGGATGGGCAATATTATAGCCACTGTAACAATCAAGGCAATAAACAATAAAAAGGGACCACTACAAATCAAACTACCATAAAAGCCCAATGCGTCACAAAAGCCTTCATAAGGAGCACTTTTGGTGGTGAATTGTTTTTGCGATGCCTGTCTCTTTGTGGGGTCCGGCTTCATATAATAGTTGTAGAAATAATAGAGTGGCATTGGGTGAGAACACCTGTATTGAAATCGGATAAGTGCCACTGATTTCATGATACTGCCCATCGTCACACAATACCGATGCCGGTACGTAGCCAAACAACGATACAGAAATACTTACTCCCAGCACTACATCCACCATGGACTGACGTCCAAACATGGCTTCCATTATAGAGGGCCGGGTCTGTTTGGACCGATTTCGTCTCAGTCGCCCACTTCTAGCGCCACCAGCAGCAGTGGCACCTGTACTATTGCTTCCAGTACTTGCATAATGTCCAGCACGAGCATCCATGAGATTGACACTTTGATCCACTTGGAACATATCGCCACGCTCGGCTAATGTGGTGGACCCCAAGTTTTTCTTCTCAGTTGTTTGTTCGTTCAGTTCAGGGTCCAGGCTGAGTTGACTGACGTTATGACTGTCATTCCGATTACCAGTCGTAAAATTGACAATCATATTGGACAAGCGTCTCATGGCACCACCGCCACTGCTACTTCCACTACCACTGCCTCTGCTGTGGCGTTGATTATCAACATATCCAGATGTTGGTGCTCGCTGAAACGTGGTAAAGGGCAAGGGAGCTATATCATCCTCTTCGTCGTAGATTTTTCCCATGGCAGCTGTCGATGTCGGAACACTGGTACACGTAGTTGATACAGCTTGATCCTCGGCTGAAGCAATTTGTGGTTTTGAGGCGACACCAACTCGTTTCTTGGCATGGTGCTTCTTGCCTGTCAAAAAGGGAGAAATCTTGGGTGGACCACCGCCAGCTGCATGATCGGGACCCGCATAAGTACCATGGCGTCGTATGGCACTCTTACGAACAGGACTGAGACTTGTGGCTGTTTTTCTCGATGGTGAAGGACTGCTACTGCCACCTCTCTTCTTGCTGGTATCATGAAAAGAGGCGGAAAGTCCTTCACTTCGAGAGACTCGTTTACTGGTCCTAGCATGCGAGGATTCCGACATCTCGTCTTCCTTCTTTGACGAAGACATGGCTGTCGAATTGAGAGAGGATTACTGGCTGGGCTCGTTGAATGTGACTCAGCCGTTTGTAACTTTATAGACTATATGTTTGTTTTTAGAGGCGTTGAAGAGAGTACTGGTAGCTGACTGCTTCTATCTGTTGTATACTGGTCCACTTGCTTACACGTTGCTTATTGTACGTTTGTTTTCTGTGTTGCGTCAACTTTGTCAAATATCTCGCTAGCTAGTTACTAGCTAGTAGCTACTACTCGTGGTCGTTGAAATGATCCCAACAACAACATGTACCAGGTACTACATTTGCTTCTATCAACATAATCTTAGCTGGTAATAAAAGGTATCCATCAGTTGGATCTCTCAATGACTTCTTGGTCGCCGTCTAGCTACCTTTCATTCCCCCGTGGTTTCTCATGATTGGGCGTTTTTCGTTGGGTGTGATTTCTACTAGTGTGTGTACTGGCTCACTACAGTACTGGTTCACTTCGACAGGCAGACAAAAGGTCTCAACTACTAGCTAGCTACGTCGTACCAGCTGCTGTTCTTGCTAGCTAGTTTGCTACTAGAATTAGAGAAGAATTACTAATATGTACTAGTACTAGTATGCTACCATAACAACGCTGGCTTCTCGCTTTGTCCATCACGCCCAACGATTTTCAGATATCTGGAGGACCGGATTTCATTCAAATTGTGAGTGAGAATCCCGATTGGATTTATTCAGTCGTTCATTCTTAAAAATCTCTAGCGGAACACTCCCCAAAAGCATATAAGAAAAACACATATAAATGTATCTGTGAACGAGGAGGAGAACATTAGCGTTATTAGAATTCTTTCGAACGTAAGCAGAGAAGCCATATTGACGTCAATACATTATACACGCACATAGGCTCTGAGCTGCATGCAGAGCGATCACTATAAAAACAGCAACAACAACAACAACAACAATACAATCTTCTCGCACTTATTCCTCCGACCAAACCAAACAACGCAAGGTTGCTTCTTCGTGTTGTCCTTACGGCTACTACGACGTGCTACAAGCTTCTAGCTACACCATGGAACCGTCTACCAAAGCACCACCACCGGAGGAAGAGGAGGAAGAGAAGAAATTCTCGCTTACCAGATGCCAACAAGAACTAGTTCACCTGTGGGACAAGGATGGATTTTTTTTCAGAAAGCCATCAACCAAGTTGTCAGTGAAGCCAAAGGCGTCGTCGACTGGGACTGGGCTCTGCTCCAGCATCCCAACCATGTGCGAATTCAGTGGGGACAGCGACGATCGTATGGGCGTAGAATGCAGCAATAAAAAGAACCCTTCGAACGACTCGTCGTCCACCAAACACAGCGCCAGAAGCCTGACCACAAGAAGCATCATTCATCACCATCCCGAACACATGACTTTGCGAAGCGACGGTTCATTTTCCATGAAGTATCCCACTCCACTGTTTGGTCCGAAGCCACAAAAGACATGTTTTTCCGACAGCAGCTTCGATGAAAAGGACAAGGAAAACGAACCACGAGTCAACAATTCCCAGCCCAAGAAGAGTTCCGTCAACAATTCCCAGCTCAAGAAGAGTTCCGTCCCTCGTGCGAATCGCGATCGCAAAAGCAAAAACGTCGACAGCAAACAGGGACAGGGACCTAGCCGTCCTCTTGTTGCTCCTCTCGCCCGTCGTGAAAGGGTTCCTTTTGCTCCTCTTAGTCCTCCTCTTGCTGATGTTGATCGCGTTCTTGTCCCTCTCCGTAGTGTTCTCAAAAGGGCACCGGCCATTCCTCCTTGCCACAACTCCGTCCTAGGCAAACGGGATTTGAATCTCGTGAAATTGGAAATGACCAGTGGCGTGTGCCTCGAACTCATTGACTTCGACGAAACATTGGCAGAGTTGGCGTCGTCGTCTAGTCCTACGAGTCCAAAAATTCGTTTTGCAGCGGGCACCAAGGATCCTGTGGCAGCCGAGAAATCAATGGAGAAACGTCTAAAAGTCTGTCAGCAAGATGCCATGGCCACACAAGCTGCACACAAACGATGGGAGGCTGCAATCGAAAGAGGGGACAATTCATTGGAAGGCGCCAAGCGTGGAATTGTGGAGTGGCTGAATATGACTCATAGGGGTTATCGTCTTGTCCCTTTTGTGAATCGACTATCTGCTGGTGACTTGCGGGGTTCCAAAAACAGTGAGGACATTTTCAAAGTCTTGGTGGCCATGAAAAAAAAAGATGAAGACGAAGCCTGAACAACCATCCACCGCTTTCCGAAAATCAAAGAGAAGTCTTCAAATGGAAATTCACGCTCCAAACCACAGCATGCAATTCACAACAGTGCAAATCAGTGCTCAATAACAGTAGGAAAACAAATCCTTGTGCACGCGACCATTACTGTAATTCAATAAATCGATTTACTACTACTGTGTCTCCCTCTCCATCTAATAGTCTAGCTAGTAGTAGTAGTAGCACAGCGTAGTTGCTATGGTACTACATCAAATTTTACAAGCACATGGCTCTGAGCAGGCTTTCAACTATGCATTACGGTTAGACTACTTACTAGTTGCATCCAGTAATCCAACACAAGTAGTTACCGGTACCAGCAATAGTACATTTACAGCAGATGCAGTACCACACCCAAAAGGTGAGGAATAACTGTGCAACCTATTCACCGCTGTGTTGATGTTGTACCATGTTTGACGCCGAGAATGTGCGTCAGTTGGATCGTGACACATGAACATGTTGATGTGGCATTACGCGAAGATGTGGAGCCGACATACAAACGATGGCTTCATCATAACACAGCAGAAACAAGTGGCTAAAGCATAATTTTTTAAAGTGGATCTAACTACTTTGATCACCTCCTTCGGTGCTGTTGTTGGCTATGCGGATACGGGTAAAAAAGCACTGTCACCACCAGCAAGGTGTCAGGATACAGCAGCAGATATGGCTGCTTCTGTTGTCTAGCTCAGTGGCCCACTCATACCAGCCAGGTGTGGGTGTGGATGTGGATGTTCGCCGCCGAAGACTGCATCCACCTGTGTTTGTACGATTTCGGCTGGCGCCTGCCGGTACTTCTACCTTTGCTACTAGTACTACTGGCAGTTCTTTCTCCGCATGCTCGGACGAGAATACTAGTAACAAGGTTCCCTCATCCATAAAATCGCCGAGATGGACAAGGTTGTTTGGAGGAGTAATTTCCTTTCTGGTCGTAGCGTTTCTAAAGACGAATGCCGCTGCATTGCCGGTATCGAAATCCACGCTTTCAATGCCATGCTTAGGAATATCTCAAATTGCAGCGGCTTCCTCTTTGATTGCCCTGCTTGGAGGCTTGGGCTTGTCTTGGAGACTTGGGCTTGGAGGTTTGGCTCGCCAGCTGCTAGTGGCCTGTGCTCGTTGCACCATCCAATTACAATTGCTGGGAGGAATCATTCTCCAATGGATATTCTTGCCAACACAACCGCCCTGGATCATTATGGCTTGGATTATAGGAGTTGGTTGCATTGCAGCCCAAGAATCCTATGGACGTTTGGACTTTGTGTATCCAAACCTGCGACGGCACGTGACTCTGTCGTTTTTAGCAGGAGGCCTCTCGGTGCTGGCCTATGCCTTAGCCATGAAGGTATTTGGCCCACTGAGTCCGTGGTATCAACCCAAGGCTCTCATCCCGGTGGCTGGCATGCTGTTTGGAAACACACTGTCGGCTGCAACACTGGGCGCTTCTAGTCTTACTGGAGCCTTTGCCACACAACAAGCACAAGTGGAACTCGCACTGTCACGGGGAGCCACCTATCAAGAAGCTGTCTTTCCCTTTACGGAAGCTTGTATCAAAACTGCTTTGACTCCAACAATTAACGCTCTCTCTGTGACAGGGATTGTTCATTTGCCGGGCATGATGACTGGGCAAATATTGGCGGGGCAGTCGCCTCGTCAAGCCGCCATATACCAAACAGTTATTTGGCTTCTTATTGCTTCTGTGGCTACTGCCACAGTACAAATTCTTGCTCTGTTCATTACAGACACCCTCGTCGACAAACGACACCATCGACTGCGATTGAAACAGCTGGTGTCTTCCAAGCACAAGGTGTCGCACTCACTGGTCAATCAAACCAACATCGACAATCAGCCAGCTCCGGCCGCGCAAATAAGAGTGTCCCCAACAACTGTAGAATCCTCAGCACAGGTGAGGAAAGAGACACAGCCTACTAGCATTCCAATTCTCAGTGTTCGTAACTTGGCAGTTGACCGAGCCAAAGTTGAATTATCCCTCAATCTACATCCAAATGATCGGCTGGGCATTACCGGTGCTTCTGGGATTGGCAAGAGCCAAATTTTAAGAACCATTGTGGGACTGGAATCCTCCCACGCCGACGACGCCGACAACAAGATCATTGAACTGAATGGGGTGTCTATGGTAGATGTGAGTCCTCCTGTGTGGCGCACGAAAATTTGTCTAGTGTCACAGGATCGCCCAGCCCTGGGCGGCAGCCCTCGTGACCTGTTTGAGTCTATCCTTCAACACCAGTCTCAAAGAGCACGGTCCCGGAAGAATGACCCCATGGACATCGCTGTTAGGGATTGGAATTTGAAGGAAAAGGCCTTTGACAGTCCATGGTCCACTCTGTCAGGTGGAGAAGCTCAAAGAGTATCCTTGGCCATTGCACTGGCCTTGGAACCAGACATTTTGCTATTGGACGAAGTAACCAGCGCCCTCGACAGTGACACAGCCTTGCTAGTAGAGAAGACCCTGAAGTGTTTGGGCATTCCAGTCATCATGGTCACCCACAACCGGGAACAGCTGGATCGATTTTGTACTCATCAATTGGATCTGTCCCTTCTGGGTCAGTCTCAAGTTCATAGGAATCAACCTAGCTAGCCTTACAGTTTTAATCATTGAGTCATTTAATTTAGAATGAGCCAGCTAGCCCACTAGAGGTACCCCTGAACTTTTTACTTCATCAAATTGCAGCAATGGTGGTTCTATTTCTTGGTTCTACTGTGGCACTACTAGCTAGCCAGCCAGCCAGGGAAATCAGGAATTATCCCTCCAACTTTTCAGGATAAGACTGGCTGAATACAACTCTGAGACTCCAAGAATGTACAAAATTACATGAAAAGTCAAATGTGTTTAGCATGCATGGGAAAACCCTCACTTTCCAGAATGACTAGAGATGTTTCAACTGTAGCAATTCTTCTTCTTATAAAGAGTTACAGACTGTAACAGTGTAGCATTAACATTCGATTTCCTTGTCATCCCGGCCGTGGTGAGTCACAAATTGCACACGCACAGGGTCGGTACACGATTAGTGTGACACCGCCGGCCTGAGTTCGCTTTGTGTGTGAAGATAGGTTCGGCACAAAGGACGTGTAATGCTAATTCCTCGGATCGATAGTGGGTGTCGTAAAAACCTGATCTTTTCGAGGTACGACTCGAGCTGTACCTCGTAGATAGCTCCAATACGGAACATACTACCGTAGTACTTTCTAGTAGCCGTTGCGACCAAAAATTTGATGGCCACAAATTGGGTACTCCTAGTACTGCATCTCATGAAAATAATTAGCTACAGTTAGCACAAATGTCAGCCAGTTACAAGTGCATTGAAACTAGCTAGCTACGTAGTAGACACTGGTAAGCGTTTAATTTAGTTTCTAGTAGCTATTTCCGCTCGAAAGTTCTTACTAGTGCTTGCGATCACACAGGTCGCCCCTGTCGGGATAAGACTTCTTCCAGCAGCAGTTAGATACAAGCCAAAACAAGCAGTAGCATGAAACAGATCCATCCTCTTCCCATGGTGATTGATCTCCCCCTCCCGTTGCTGTCTCGTGTAGCCTTGTTCTTGCCAGCCAATGATCAAGATCGACTCGTCCAAGTCGAACCACGCATGGGGTCATTTGTCCAACAAGTGTGGAAGCAACAACAAAAGCTCGAGTTAGAAAAGGACAAGCCCAAAGACAAGACGACAAAATCTCAACTGGCAGTAGTGGCAGATGCTGAGACCTTGTTGGCCAGATTGAATACCAAGATTTTGGGACGTCGATTGCGTTGGTGGCGGTGTCATTCCCAGGAAGCCTTTCAAGCAGAAACAGGAGCAGTGGATGGCGACAAGCACTGCTATCGCATTGGCAAGACCACTAAGGAAATTGCCCAGGAAGAGTGGAATGCCCTCGTGGCTAGACACAAGGCACAAGACCGTCAAAAGGAGAGTGGCAATCTGCAGACAGAACACCAAGTGGCATTACCCAATCCATCGTTACAACTGCTCTTGTTTTCTCCCTGTCCTCGTCCCGTGACCATCTTGGCCTCGTATCCCCGGTCGGGCAATTCCTTGATGCGGCAACTCTTTGAAAGCATCACTTTGCGTGTTTCGGGCAGTGACATGCGAGGTGGATTGACCCAACACGACCTTGTGGGGGAAGCTGCCGTATCGGCAAAGTTGGTCCAATTGGTCAAGACACACTTTCCTGAACGTGTGGAAGCCAACACTCCCTTTGCCGCCGCACGAATCGTCTTGTTAGTGAGGAATCCATACGATGCTTTGGAATCGTTTTTTCAATTAATGATGACCAATACCCACACCACATCTTTGAGGAAAGATCAACGCGACAAACCCCAAACACAACGTGCCTTTGAAGAAATGGTCTTGAAGGAAGTGCAGGTTTGGCGCAAATTCCATGACTACTGGTTACAACTTGCTGGCAAGATACCCATTCTTTTGATTCGCTATGAAGATTTGATTCGTCATCCTGACAAGGTCATGGAACGAGTCATTCCCTTTGTCTTGCAGGTTCAAGACATGGCGTTTTTTAGACCTCGGATTCAAGAATGTATCGTGAGTGGAAGTGGCGGTGGCGGTGGAGCTGGAGGTACAAGTGCAGATGAGCACGTCGTGGCAGGTGGGGCCTACAAGCCCCGTAGTGGCGGCATTGGCAAGTCCATGCACCGGTACTGCCCGCAACTCTTGCGGAAAATTCAATCAGTCCTTTGCGAATCTATGCATCAATTTGGGTATGGAGAAATGGTGACGGGGGCCTCTTCGTCAGCCGTGGTGGATCCGACTAGTTGGAAATTAGATCCAATCCCGAATTATGCCTTTGAAATAAAACGAACGGCATCCAACAACAATGCAGCCGCTGCTATCATCAAGATCAACCAAGGACCCTCCATTCGTGCTCCCCAATGGAAAACAGATTGGAACAAGTTGCGCAAGGAATTGGGATTGATCGATGGCGACGGCCAACAAGCATCCGACAATAAGGATGATATTCGAAATGCGTACCATGTTTGATACTAATTACAGTTTAAACTTAATAGAAACATGTGTTACTACACTATACAAAATTGGTATTTACGGGGGATCAATTCCTGATTCGCTTCTTTTCGTACACGACCTCCATGAACGTCTTTTACTTCGTACAGATCATCAAGTACATGCAACATAAATTACGTATTCTTATTCCTCTCTTGCTTTCTGCAGAGAAGCCTCCGCCTAGGTGGCCAGCATGGTTGTAAACTCGGATTCCATGGATGTACCACCCATACTTTCTTCCACGCTGGGGGCAACAGTTCCCGACATGAATGGGAACAATTCACATTGTCCGGCATCTCTCATCAAGTCCTCAATATTGAAATTCTCATCACAAGCATCAAATGCAGGAAGAATAGGACATTTGAAACTGACCGGTACAGTATCCGCACTATCGGAACAAGTTCCAATGGTACATTCACAATCACAACCATTGAGAGCACTGGTACAACTGGTAACAACCCCACCTTCATACGTTTGACCATAGCCATAGGAAAACCCATCCGAAAAGACTAGCAAATTCTCAATCATGTAGTTCCCTGCCTCAAAGTCATAAATCTCATAATGCTGAATGACTTTTGTACCCTCCTCCTCATCCACAGTCACACACTCAAAGTTACCGGTGGATGTGCTTTCATCAAAATTAGCACAGTCGCAGCCGTCCTCTTCTACGCAGCTAATACCTTGAAGTGTGCGATGCTGATCACGATGGCCATGGTGGCGCTTGTGTTTGTGGCTTGGAGGAGCCAAGACTCCCAAAAGGTCGGCATCCGTGTTCTCAGGCTCCTGGTCCTCCACTGCTTCCTTGGGCATTTGTTCCCAAAGAGGTCGGATCAGTTTTGCTTCCTTGGCGGAAGTTTCTTGCTCCCACAAGGGACGGGGAGACGAAGCCTTGACGGTGTTGCGAAGGCGTGGCTTGCCAGGGTGATTAGGATTCGTTGCGCCGCCTTGAGTCAAGCACAAGCTCACAAGAGCGGTAATAGCAGTAGCAGAAAACTTCATGATGGACTGGATTTGTCTTTACTTTTTACTTTACGGTTCCTTCCAAGTTGTGGCAATATGATGGATGGTATCTCCGGCAATTTATGATTTTGCTTCCGCATGTTGTTTATGCCGACATTTATTTATGGCAGGTAAAATCGTCCAGCTTTGTGGGGTGCTCTTCCGCAACGGGGATCGAGCGAATCAAACTTTTGCGTTTCGAGGTTTAACAAAAATCGATTTGGTGAATCATGTCTTTTTTGTGGAAACTTTGTTTGTCTTGAGGAGATACTAGTAGTACAGCAACACCGAAATCCACGTGCCACACTTAATACGGCGGCATAATGCATGATGGACGAATTCCGTCCACGATTCAGGCCTTATTTGGTTCCCAACGGATAACGAGAGACCTTGTGTACAGTATATCCTTCTTGTCTGAGGCCCCAATTTTGTGAATTGCTGTAACTAATGCTAGATCTATCTGTATGTTGGCATACGAACCGTCGGTTGCTACTTAACGAGATCTCTACTTGCTACCGGTAATGTTGGTGATTATTTAGTGGCTGCTGTACATCGCCAAAATTCTTGGTCCATCATTTTTCTACCTCGCTCAACGCGTTCCTCCTGCTTTCTGTACCGAAGTATCGACTCCAACTTCAGTGGTGGCCATGGTCATGACGGCCGATTCCATGGCAGTACCCCCCATGGTGTCTCCCATGCTAGGGACCATGGTTCCGATGGCCGCGGCAGCATCACCATCCTCCCCGTTGCATGTCTCTGCTTGGCTCAGTTGGTACTCCATATCACCAAACAGATTGTCGCTGCAAATGTCAACCTCAGAGGCCAATAAATTGGGGCAGTAAATGTTCACAATTGCCGGTTCCGACTCTCCAGGGCACATGCCAACATCACATTGACATGCACATCCATTCACGGATGCAGTACACTGTGTTGCCACACCGCCTTCGTATGTGGCGCCATATGAATAGGAACCCCCGTCTGCCAACACCAATAAGGTGTCCAATGTAAGATCCTCCGGGCCTCTTATTTCATACGAAACACTGATCGTCATTGACTCGTCAGTAATGACACAAGCAAACGTTCCAGTAGAAGTAATTTCGTCAAAGCCATCACAATTGCAGTCGTATCCTTCCTCAGCGAACACAGCACAACTCACGGCGTATTCTTCTTCTTCGTCCACGACCAGCACACGGTCGTGATTATGATTGGGATGCGCCAAGATTCCCAAAAAGTCAGTTTCCTTGGCCACCTTGTTATTGTGTTCGATCATCTGGTGGTCCACTTCGGTTTCCTTTGGCGTTTGCTCCCAAAGAGGTACCATTGGAATTGCGTTCTTATTATTATTCTGACGAAGTCTTGTCTGACTATACTTGTTTGAAACCCTACCTCCACGTTGTTGTTTGGCTTGCTGCCGCAAAGCACCGTTTCGACGGACTTTCAAGCGGGTGGGGCCCGATGCAGCAGCAGCGGAAGCAGCACTTCTAACAGTAGTACTCAAGCAAAAGCTCACCAGAGCGGCAACAGCTGGGGTCGAAAACTTCATGATTTCGTTTTGTATCGGTTCCTTGGAGGTTAGGATTAGCTTATTGTAGAAATTCAAAAGTCGTCCTTGTGGATATAATTATGTATACAGATGCACATATCGTTACGTGCCAGTGTGTTGGTACTGTAGGATGGGTACTGTAGTAGCGAGCAAGAAGGCCAGCAACATTGGAATGCTGCATAATCCACACCTACCTCGTAGGCGCATGTACTATTCTACTGCGCTGTGCTCTACTAGTACTGTGGCATAATTGGACTATTAAGTCAAATAATTATTTCGAATGGTAGACAAAAGTGTCGACCATGGATTATTTTCGGTGTGAACGCAAAACGAGAGAACAAAAAAATGAAGGGGCTCGATCCTGTTCCGTTATTCCGCTGACGTGTCACCAGTTAAGGTTATGGTTCAGACATGCAGTTAGGGTGGGCCAGGTGCGATGGGGGAGACAAACTTGTCGCGCAAGATTCATATCATCGGGACTGGCATGCCCTTTGAAGTTCGAGTAGTCTACCCCGTCATGGCATTTGGGCCCGGAAATCATCGTGGTCTGTGGCGTGTTCGCCTGACAAATGTAATAGGGTTGTCTGTAGCAGCAACAAGGACCGATTGAGACCTGGCTTTCCGACGAGCAGAACGGAGGGTAGATTTCCAAGTACTACGTTGTAGCTAGGTTTTGATTGCACAACATGTTCTGGGTTCCACTAGTAGCACATGAATTCTAGCTAGCAGGAGGGTAGATTTGCAACTACGCAACTTCTGGCTAAATAGGAAGGTTCGGTCCAACTAGGAAGGAGCGTCAGTGTCAGGTCAGGGAAGGTTCTACATAAATTCCAACTAGCTAAAACGGAGGGTAGACTTCCAACTAGCAAGTAGGAGGGCTTTGATCCTTCTGCTTGCTAGTAGCTAGGATCTACAGGATTGCCAACGCTGACCATGCTGTGCATGATTTCAAAATTGCGGGTGCCACCTACTGAGGTGAAGCTAGCTACTCTTTTTGACCAGTTCCAGGCAAGCTTCATATCTACGCCAACACTTCAGTTCCGTACTTTAGTGGCAATGCATGAAGCACAACTGAATTGAAGGTTTTCGTTGCGGTTCTCCCAAACGGAACAATTCAGTTCCACATGCCGTAGCCCTTAACCACAAAGCATAAGGTAGCTTCCATCCGGCTCCTACTCTAGCTAGCTAGCTGCTAGCCAGTGACGAATCGAATCAAAAAACTTGCTTGAATCCGTGGTCCGTACTATTGCATTAGTTAATAGTTTTAACTATTAATTGTACTCGATGAATGTTTAACTCATTGGTTTAGGAAAAGGAGCACAGTCGCTCTCAAAACTGGCCAATCAAATCGCAATGAGGTTGTTTTTGGTGTGACGTCAGGTCATGCGCAACGCTGTCATCACAGGACAGAAGTCACAGAACATCATGAATGCAACATCGCTCTGTTTCATTCCCTGACGTCACCCCAACCTCTCCAACAGCTAGCTAGTTAGACACACAGTGCCTAACGACAAGCTAAGCCAGGAACACACACGACAAAGACACGGAAACCGGCACTCGTTGCTAAGTAATGATTCTGTCGTGCATTCGCTGTCTCTTATACACATCTCCGAGCCCACGAGACTAAGGCGAATCTCGTATGCCGTCTTCTGC
>ENA-ORBV01004572-ORBV01004572.1-microbial-mat-metagenome-genome-assembly--contig:-NODE-4572-length-26356-cov-4.839796_pt1 | contig 26356 bp, 23 predicted proteins | sample MGYA00237777_ERZ505514 | MGnify/ENA primary metagenome ERZ505514 (study PRJEB26160, sample SAMN06269048) | microbial mat metagenome | isolation source: Oligotrophic lake microbial mat | place...
CTCTCTATTCGTCGGCAGCGTCAGATGTGTATAAGAGACAGCCCTTTTTCATCGCGTTCTGTAACGTTAATCATTTTTCCCAACTCCCAAAATACTATTTGATTTAATCATAGCGCAAATTGGGAGCGGACAAAATGACATAAGCCAATTTTAAGTGTTCGTATTTGGTTTAGAAATGGTTACTTTTGTGCCATCACCCATGCCATCGCCTTAGTCGTCAGCTTATCCAGCGCTTCTACGCACATCAGCAGATGTTCTTCTTTGGTGTCTTCCTCTTTAGCATGGGAAAGGCCGCGCAAACTCTGCACGAATAGCATAATCGTCGGCACACCCGCCCGCGCCACTTCCGCCGCATCATGCAAAGGCCCACTCGGCAGACGATGCACTGTGCCAGAGGTCTCACGGATAGATTCATCGCACAGCGCTATCAAATCGGTGTTGAACAAAATCGGGTGAATCTGCCAGATGCGATTCCATTCGACGCTGACTTTTTCCTCTTCAGCAAATTTCTCGCTGGCGGCCTTCGCCTCTTGCAGCATCGTCGCTAAACCGGACGCATCCAAATGGCGCTGATCGAGTGTGATGTCGCACTGCCCTACCACCGCAGTGACGATGCCTGGTTTGGTCACGACGCTCCCGACGGTACACACGCCGCCATTGCGCTTGCCGATTTCTCGAATCTCAAGCGCGAGTTTCGCCGCCGCGCCGAGCGCATCCCGTCGCTGATTCATCGGAGTCGAACCGGCGTGTGCCGATTGTCCGATAAAACGAATCGCATGGCGCTCCACGCCAAACGTCCCTAGAACCACCCCCAAAGGTAGATTCATGCTTTCCAGCACCGGGCCTTGCTCAATGTGCAGTTCCAAATAGGCTTTGGCGTTTTTTAACTGCTTAGTTGCTTCTTTGGCGTGATCTAAATCCAGCCCATAGCGTGCAATCGCTTCGGTGAGTTTTATTCCATCACGGTCTGCCAGATTCCTTAAGTCATCAGGATTCATACTGCCGGAAGCAGCGCTCGACCCGAATAAGCTCCGTCCGAAACGTGCGCCTTCTTCGTCCGCCCAATCGACCAACCGAATCGTGACGGGCGGCTTGCCTTCGCTGGCGATCCGCCGCAGCACCTCGATGCCAGCGACGACGTTCAAGCAACCATCCAGCCAACCGCCATTCGGCACAGAATCAAGATGTCCGCCGATCAGCAGTTCTTTATCGGACTCGCCACGCAGTGTCACCCATACATTACCTGCTTCATCCGTTTCTACTTCAACGGGCAGCCCAGCTAATTTTTCTTGCATCCACGCCCGCGCTTTATCCCATGTTTCCGTCCATGCGACGCGCTGTGCGCCGTCCGCATTACCAGTAAGTGCGCGTAGTTCTTTAAGTTCGTCAATCGTCCGTTGGGGTTGGAGTGCCATCATCTGCCTCTTTTCAATACTGCCGATACGCATCAGCAGAGATTACATAGTGCAGAGGCAAGCGTCAAATTATGCTCAAAATGAGCTTATTAATGGACTATATAGGCTGTGGAACGGCTATTTTTGTTTCATCAGATTCTTGAGGATCGAGTAGTGCAGGAATCAACATTTCTTGTTTAAAATTCACTTCTTTCAACCGGCTTTTATCAGCTTTTGTAATGCCTACGTTGATACGTTTACGTGCCAACTCTGCAATTTCCGGGTTAATTTCACACAAAATGAATTGGCGGTTGTATTGGCGAGATACTAAACCTACTGTTCCAGCGCCGCCGAAAGGATCAAGGATAATCCCTCCTTCTGGGCAAGCTGCGAGGACAATCGGTTCAATTAATTCGGCTGGAAATACGGCACAATGCGCGCCCGTAAAAGGGCTGCCCGTAACTCGCCAGACAGATTGAATATTTGCCCCTGTTTCAGTTAACATACAGGAACGGTCATAATAATAATGCTGTTTTTTTGAAAACATGAAGACATATTCATGAGCATGAGTTGGGCGATCTTTGACACTTTCGCTCGTAGAAGGGCGATGCCAAATAATATCGCTTCGAAGAATCCACCCATCGTCTTGCAGCGCGAAAGCAACACGCCAAGGCATTCCCACAAGACTTTTCATGGGTAAGCCCATCTCATAAAAAGTTTTATTGCGTTTTGCTCGACCTGTTGTTGGCACGCCATTCATGTGCTTTCGGCTGTAACGCGAGGTTTTACCTTGCGAACCTCCTTCACGATGTTGGCTCGTTGCGCCTACATAGTTATCCCCAATGTTAAGCCATAATGTTCCATCTTTTCGCAATACGCGATTCGCCTCATGGAACACTTGCTTTAAGGCATTAATATACGCATACGGCGTAGCTTCTAAGCCGATCTGTGCCTCAGAACCGTAATCACGCTGTGCGTAATAAGGCGGCGAAGTGATAATGGTATTGACACTTTCATCGGGCAGCGTTTTGAGAAATGCCAAAGCATCAGACTGCTGTATAGTATTGAGCAGATAAGCAAAATTGTTCATTACGTAAAATCTCTTGAACACTACAAATTAACTTGATTTCTTAAATAGATTATATATTTGGCGCTTAATTTTCTCGATTGGATGTAAACCATTTGCAATTTCTAATAAGTCAGGCTGACTTAGAACGACAATATATTTTCCATCTCTGAAAGCATTTTGAATTTCACCAACAGCATCATAGTTTTTAGAGCCAGTGACACCCTTTTTTGAAATGATGATACTGCATTTGAGGTTTTTATTGTCCATAATCGCCTTCAAATTTCTAATTTGAGACACTCCAACAGGCTCACTCCAGTTTTTGCATTCAATTATGAAAGGATCACCTAAATGCTTTTGTAAAAACAGGTCTTGAGAATGATTAGCTACCCAAACGTCTACTTCTGAAGTTGTACCTCTTTCGTCGTGTCCAATAACGGATAGTCCTTCAATTGCTCCAATAAGAAACATTGCTAGATACTCGTACGTTAATTTTTTTTCATGGTTTGTCTGTGCTTTTTCTGCAATATCAATAAATAAATGTAATATTCGGCAAATTGTTGAATTCCAATCGGCTGTTTGAATATTGTTGACGGGGTTTGTAGATATTTCTATGGTTGAAAGAATATTACATTGTGAAGATAAAGGTTCTTTGAACGATGTTGAAAATGGATAGGTAAATTTACTAAGGCCAGGGATTTCTTGCTCGGATTTATAGAGTATGTTTGGCTTTAATCCTGACGTAATAAATTTTTTAATCTTTGAGCTAAGCCAACTTCCCTCATATTCTTTCTCAAATTTTTCTCTTTGCTGAGGTTGATTGTAAGTATTGAATAAAACTAGTGCTTCCCTGTACCACTCGTGATACATATTATCAACTAGCTTTAGTTGCTTTTGGCGTTCTTCCATTGGAAAAGTCTCATCTTGAATCTTTTCTGCTTCCAATAAGAGTTTCTCTGATATAGAAATTAGGTCAATAGCAGTTTCCAAAATTACACTCCCTAAAAATGTCGTTACTCTAAGAAAGCACAAAAATTCTACACGATTAGATTATACACGTAAAAATCGTTCTCGCGCTCCCAACCGAGGCTGCTGTAGAGCTGCTGTGCGGGGAAATTATGAACCGCCGTTTCCAGCATCAGCCCTTTAGCGCCTGTTTCCGCAGCATGTTCACGAGCGCGTTCCAATAAGGCGCGGGCGACCCCTTGCCGCCGACCTGCTGGCGCGACAAATAAATCATTTAAAATCCACAGTCGCTTCATCGACACCGACGAAAACGAGGGATATAACTGCGTGAAGCCGAGTCCGATTTCGTTTTGCACCGCTAAAAAAATGACCGATTCTTGATGAGTCAGCCGTTCAGCCAAAAAATGTCGGGAACCGTCCAAATCCGACGGTTTCTCATAAAACTGACGGTAGCCATCAAATAACGGCGTAAGTAAATCAAGATGGTCGAGTTCAGCGTTGACAATGGCGAAATCTGGCATAATTTTTCCCTTTAGCGTTCAAGAGTGCCGACGATGACGGTATCTTCATCGCCGGATTTGCTCAAGATAATACTGCCATCCACAAAGCTGTATACCTGCACCGCAACGGTATACGTTCCCGGCGCAAGTTCGGAAATACCCGGTTCGAGTTGCAGCCATTTTGGATCATAAACCACCTCGCCCGATTGAAAACTCGTCGTCGGGCGGCGGCTCATCAACGGTTGCGAATCAATCTGCGCGACTTGCACCCCATTCGCATCCAGCAAAAAGGCTTTGGTCACATATTCGGTGGTTGTCGGCACTTCGAGTGACCACCACAAATCAACGCGCAGCTTATCGGGATCAATTTCGGCGGCGCGTAACACAAGGCCGGAGTCGAATGTCGCTAAAAGCGTATCCGGCAAAATATCGTAACGATAGGCCGGCAAAATACTGCCTTCATGTTCCACACTGACCATCATGGTAGGGACGAAGCCATTGGCTTCAAGCTGTTGCAACATGGCAAGATTGGCGTTCCAGTAAACAAACCAAGCTGTCGTTACCGGAGGCTGCTGGCGTTCTGCCTGGCTGATAATCAACGCGGGTAGCTGTTCGTTGTAATAAGCATTCACATCTCGCACTCCCCACCACTCAAACGCGCTGATTTGCGTTCCGGTTGGCAGCAGATGGTCGAAGTAATAACCAAGCGCGGCTTCTTCCGCCCCGATTTCGCTCAACACCAATTGATCGGGTTCGACATACGGCGCGAACTGCACGACAAGTTCCCGCCAAGGCGCTTTCTGTCGATACCAATCCACAGTCGTCACGCTGTACAACACAATCGCCACCACCAACACGACACGAGCAGACATTTGTAGGTTGCCCAATCCAAGCGCGATCAGTAGCACAACCGGAATGGTCAATTGCGCGAGATGATGATTAAAAAATACTAGATATTCGTGACTGATGAGGAAAGTCAGCGCCAGTGGCAGCAGGCCGAGGAGGAGAATCAGGCATGTCAAGCGATAAGCGATAAGGAATGAGCCGAAAGCAGAAAGAATCTTGGTGTTCTTGGTGCCTTGGTGGTTAGAAACGACTTTATGGATACCCGCCTGATTCCAAATTCCAAAAACCGCTAAAAGCATCATCAAAGGCCACATCTGTCCGAACCACGATTGGCGAAAACTGAGCAGAGTCTCCAAATTCATGGCCTCACCGCAGTTGACGCACAAATCAGTAGCGAAAAGCTGCTCACGTAATCCGGTAAAAACCCAAGGAAGAAAGAAAACCCCCGTTAACGCCAGCAGCGCAACCGCTTCAATTTTCCGGCGGATGGGCAAAAATAAGACGGCATGGACACCCAAAACGATCAACACAAACGCGCTGAAATAATGGGTGTACAGCGCCGCCGTCATAGAGATTACCCACCAAACCGCGCTCGTCCGATCATGTTTGCGAATCCAGCGCAGATAAAACAGCGTGGAAAGAGCGCATAACAATACCTGCCATGTATACATGCGGAGTTCTTGCGCTAGATAATTCTCGCCGTCCGCCAGCGCCATCATCAACGCCGCCAATACCGGAACGCTCAAGATGCCCATCCGTCTGAGGCCGCTGCGCTCGCGCACAACTTCCCGTGCGATTTGATAAATCACCGCGATACTCAGCATACTCGGCAAAAACGACCAATACCGCAGCGCGAGGATCGAATCGCCAGCCAAGCGTTCCCACACATGCAAGCTGTAAAAATACAGCGGCGGATGGCGATCTCCCAACAACGCGGTGAATAAATCCGCTTTGAAGGTGTAATAAGTAAAGCCCTCATCAATCCATAGGCTCGGCCCATCAATATTGATGATGCGTGTGGCAGCGGCGAGGAGGAAAATTAGCAGAAGGAGCAAATAGCGACGAGCCATCCTCATCGTGTCACTGTCCCCGCTACATACCAATCCGCGCCGTCAACGGTCAGGCTTTTCTGGATTTGTCCTGCGTCGGTAAAACTGTAGACCTGCACCACAACCGTATATGTTCCCGGCGGAAGTGCGATCATGCCGTTAGCCAGCACCAACTGCTTAGGATCGTAAATCACCTCACCCGCCTGCCAGCCAAGCGTTGAGTGCTGTGTTAGGAAAGGTATTGAATCCAACTGCCCCACCAATGCGCCGTTGGCATCCAGCAGCAGCGCCGAAGTCACATAGTCCATTGTTAGCAGCGCATCCGCCGACCACCACAAATCCACCCGCAGCGCGTCACTGTCAATTTCGACAGCGCGTAAAATTATGCCAGAATCATAAGCAGCGGCAGGCGTTCCCGGCAGCAAATCGTAACGATACAAATCAAGCGCGTTGCCGAGATGATCGTGCGTGGTCGTCATCGTGCGGACGAACCCCGCCTGAGTCAAACGATCAATGCTAGCGTTTTCCTTGCTCCAGAAGGCCAGCCATACCGTCGTCACGTCGCCCGCGTGCTGCGATTCGGTTTGTTGAATCAACTGTGGCAGCAGACCATCATAATAGGTATACCAATCGGTTGTCGGCGCCATCGTCGGATCGCCCAATACCGGAAAAGTCGAAAGCGTCACGCCGTCGGGCATCTCATGCTCCCAATAATATTTCATCGGATACTGCCCATTGCCCATTTCGATCAGCGCGAGATCACCCGATTCCGCATAACGTGCCGCATCCGCCGCGACTTGATTCCAGGGTTCCTTCAGGCGGTAGCTATCGACATAAGACACGCTGTAAATCACAATCGCTGCCAGAACAAACTGCGCGGCGGGACGGCGCAGATTCGCCAGCCCAAACGCGACTAAAAGCGCAATCGCCGGGGTGATAATCGCCAGTTTGCGTTCCGTCAGCAGCGGCGCGTAAAGGTTGCCCAAGAACAGCACAACAAAGGGAACAATCAGCCAGAAAATTATCAGAAAATTTGAACCACTAAACCGCCAAGAGCGCCAAGAAAAAGAATTTTCTTTGCGAATCTTTGCGTCCTTCGCGTCTTTGCGTCTAATCTCCACCATGCCGATCACCGTCAGCACCAGCATCAGCGCCCACATACTGCCGAAAAATTCTTGCCGTAAATGCAGCAGTGAGTCCCAATTAGACGGAATCGAAAACGGGATGTCGTTAGCAATCGCACGTTTAGCCTGTGGCAGAGTCACCAGCACCAGCCAGGGCGCGAGCAGTAATCCGCTGACTGCTAATGCACCAATTGCGTTTAATCGTTTGCGTCCACGCAAAAAAAGCAGCGTATGTAAGCCCTGTATAGCGGGGATAAACGCCCCCTGATAATGTGTATAGACCAGCGCGGCATTGGCGAAAATCCAAGCAGCAATCAGCACCTCACCCCCCAACCCCCTCTCCGATATAGAGAGGGGGAGTCGAGCAGAGACACGATAGATCGTGTCCGAACTCACTTCACGCCGTATCCAGCGCAAGTACAGCCACATACTCAAGCAGCCGAGGCAGGTATACAGCGCATAATTACGCGCTTCCTGCGCCAGATCAATTTCCATATCGGTCAGTGCCATCAACAGCGCAGCCACAACTGGCACTGCGATATATAAACCACGATCACGCTGACGAATGAATTCACGTCCAATTTGATAGACCAGCGCAACCGTGATAATACTCGTCAACGCGGAAAGATAACGCAGTGCCAGCGCCAAATCACCCGTTACACCAATCCAGCCGCGCAGCAAAAGATAATACAAGGGAGGATGGGTATCCGCCGCAATACGTGGGAACATATCCGGTTGCTGGACGATATTCCACGCGAAGGCTTCATCGAACCATAAACTTTGCTGCGTAATATGATAAACACGCATGAATGCCGCGATCAGCAGCACCAGCGTAATGCCCATAAGGGCGACGTAGTAGGGGGTAGGACGGCGTTTTTGCATAACGCCCGCATGTTACCACAGGCGCGAAAGCGGAACTACGGCATAGTTTAGTCAGGGTATGATTTGACGCTCAAAGCCGGACTCTGTACGCTTGGGGAATATCTATCAGCATAAGGATAAACACCATGATTCAGCATGTGATTTATTTGCACGGACTCGCCTCCTCTCCCTCATCGAACAAAGCTACGATTTTCCGTGCGCCATTTAGCGAAAAGGGCGTTAATTACCTTGTGCCGGATTTGAACGTGCCGGATTTTGAACATCTCACGCTAACCGCGATGCTGGCGAAAGTGGCGGAAACGATCAACACCCTGCCAGCCGCGCCGGACGAACAAGCCAATGTCGCGTTGATTGGGTCAAGCATGGGCGGAATGACGGCGCTCCATTTTGCAGATCGTTATCGCGGCAAAGAAGCTGATCGCGTGGCGAAGCTGGTGTTGATGGCTCCCGCGCTCGATTTTATGAGCAATCGGCGGCGCAGTTTGGGCGATGAGGGACTTGCTGCATGGCAAAAAAGCGGGAATCTGCCCGTTTTTCATTATGCGTATGGCGGAGAACGCAATCTGCACTATGGCATTGTAGAAGATGTGCAGCAGTACGACTCAAACGCCGTTACGCTTGAGCTGCCGATCTTGATTTTTCATGGCACTCACGATGAAAGTGTCGATTACAGCGGCAGTGTCAGTTTCGCGGCTGCACATCCCAATGTTACGCTGCGCCTTTTAGACTCCGATCATCAACTGCTCGATCAAACCGACACCCTCTGGGACGAGATGACGACTTTCCTCGCGTTGCAGATATTATGAAGAACGTAAAAAATTGATCGCCTATCAAGTAATTTGTTATACACAGTACTACTAACCAGATTATACTAAAGACAGTTTTCCAAATTTCGTAAATATATTATCACAGCATTTCCGCTGAGAGAAACCACGAGTTCGATTGGAGACACATCATAATGAAAAGATTGTTTTTATTCGGGACAATAGTGTTGTTGGTCATTTCTGCGCTGTCGATTGTGAACGCGCAAGAAGCCCCAGATGTGCCACAAGGTCGGGATACATCGCTTGCCATCAAAGCCATGCAAAATCAGGCTGCACAAAGTGATGGAATTGTGATGCCGATGGCAATTCAAGAGGCCGGGAATACGATTTACCGCGTCTTGGTCGAAGACACAGGAATCAATGCCGGTACTTATTCCGCAAAAACTGGCACAGCCCATCCTTCGCCGAATCAGAACGTACTTTACGGGGCGGTTTCCAATGTCACCAGCACCAACTACACCACCATCCGTTCCTATACCAGCAGCACCGATTATCCCCAGCGGGGCAACCCAGCTTCATCATTTGGGGTCACAGCGCTGAGTGGATTTTATACAGGAACAACCCCCATCAGCACAACAGGGTATCAGACAACATGGAGTCTGCCCGGTGGAACGGTGCAAAACCCCGACAATTTATTGATCGTCCAGGATTGGAATGTTGAAGGGACAACCTTAAACGATTCGCGGATTGCCCTTTCGACTAGCGTCACCAATCGCGGCGGCACGACAGTCTTACTTGGCATCCGCTATCTTTGGGATTATCAGATTGGCACCGACGACGGCCCCACCTTCACCCAAAGAAATCCCGATGGCGCAGTCTTAGTCAACGAAACCACCTTCGCGCCGCCCGGATTTGAGTTTTATCATATCGAAGGCAACAGCGCGGCAACAACATTTACGATCAGCGGTACGGCAAATGGCCCCAATGCCCTTCAACCTTCACAAGCCAACCCACTTAAATTTGTGTGTTGGTCATCCGCCGTCGGGCAAGCCTTTGATTACGCCACAACCGGGGCGAATTGTGTTGGGGGTTCTGGCACCACAGCCAACGATACAGCAGTCTTGTACTACTTCGGCGCGACCAGCGGTTCAGCCATCAGCGTTCCACCAGGTGAAACCGTCACTGTGACCGAATACGTGTTTGCTGTACCGCCTGTCACCGCACCCGTCGCAGTCGATGATGAAGCGACCATCAATGGCTTAAATCCAGTAACGGTATCCGTTTTAGCTAACGATTTTGACCTCGATGGCGATACGGTGCTGCTTATTGCTGCGACGCAACCCGCATTCGGTACGGCGACGCTCAATGTCAACGGCACGATTACGTATACACCAACCAGCACCTGCCCGCCCGCAACCGACAGCTTCACTTATACCATTAGCGATGGCACGCAGACCGACACCGCAATCGTGACGATCACGCAAGAAAACTGTCCGCCGTCTGCCGTCAATGACACAGCGACTACCTTTGTCGCTTCGCTAGTGAATATCTCTGTACTCTCCAACGACACTGACCCTGACGGCGATCCCTTAACGGTTACAGCGACCACCACCCCCGCCAACGGGACAGCCGTTATCAATCCCGACGGCACAATCGGATATACGCCGAATGCTGGCTACGTAGGGACAGATACCTTTACCTACACCATCAGCGACGGCGCAGCGACGGCAAGCGCAACCGTGACGGTCAATGTGATTAATCGTCCTCCAACGGCTGTCGATGATACCGCAACAACCAACGTAGCGACCCCCGTCATCGTTGCCGTTTTAGCGAATGATACGGATCCCGACGGGCAAGCCCTCTCTGTAACGAGCGTGACCGTTCCGAGCATAGGCACCGCCGTGATTAATCCAGACGGCACAGTCAGCTATACACCGCCTGCCCTCTTCGTCGGTACTGCCACCTTCCAATATACAATTAGCGATGGTTTCGACAGCGCAACCGCGACAGTAACGGTCAATGTGATTAATCGTCCACCGTCGGCTGTAGATGACCTCACATCAACACCCATGAATACACTCGTGGTCGTCAGCGTCCTTGCCAATGATAGTGACGCAGACGGGCATCCGCTTACGGTAACGGCGGTTTCTGCGCCTGCCAACGGCACGGCTGTAATTAATCCAGATGACACAGTCATCTACACACCCAATCCCGCTTTCTTGGGGATAGATAGCTTTACCTACACCATCAGCGACGGTTACGATACGGCGACGGCAACTGTGACGATTACAGTGGCAGAAAACTGCACCGATGCAGACCGCAACCCTGAGCTGCACCTCGATCATGAGGAAAGCCTGCTGCTGGTGGATACTGGCTATCGCACCGGACGCATCATCAATCGCTCGCTCAACTGCTCGTATGAAGTCGGGATTGCGTCCTATCGCATGTTCGATAACGTGATCGACAATCAGGAATTGTTGGACTTCGAGACCGCCGTCATTCCGCCGGGCAGAACGCTTGAATTAACGGTTGATCTGGCTGATTGTGCGACGCAAGTGGACTTATTCTATGGGACACTTTTGACAAGTCTGGTCGGACAGCGTTATGGAGATCGTCTGATTGATGGTCTTCAGTTGAATGTGCCGAACTTCTGCATACCAGCTGCACCGACAGCACCGTAAATTCGGTCTGGGCAGAGACGGTCACAATCCCATAAAATGAAGGTTAGCAGGGACGGGCAAAAACCCGTCTCTGTGCTTTTATATAGGCGAATGTTTGGAAGTCCATTCTTGGACAAGCATAACGGTGATTATGCTATAATTTTTGCCAACAAACGCATAAGGCAAACCTCATGGCAATTGATTACGTAATCGACTACGACTGCATCCCCAAGCAGCATCTTGGCACAGAAGGCATTGTTGACCGCATTAAAGGCGAGGAACGCGCACAGGCCATTATCAGCTTGTTCCGGCAAAATGGGGATGAGCGCCCACCGAGCGAGATGGGCTTTGAATTTACCCGTACAACACCCAGCGGCGATGAGGAAAACCGTGTCATCGTCGTGCAGGATTTGCTGGATGATGCCGAACAGCTAACACCACTGCGACGCTATTGTGTCGGCTGCCCGGCGAACCGTTCTGGAAAAGCCTTTGGCTGTACTGGGTTTGTCCAATATCCCGTTTCGTCAGACGGTGAAGCGTGGATGCTTGACCAACTGCCTGTGCCAGATGAACCGCTTACCTGGCTGCTGCTGCGACAAGGTATAGAAGAACTTAAATATGACGGCGCAAGTGTTAAGCCGCTGCGTGATGCCAGCGATACCTACTTTGAAGCGCGGGATGTCCTCAAGCGAAAATTAGGGGAGTTTAGCATTGATTCCAATCAACTATTCGAGATGATCTTCGCCGTCGGGCATATTGGCCCCAATCATGCGGCGTTGATCCTCCTATTTTTAGATGGCATAGACCGCGATATTGAAGTCGACCAAATCATGAAGATTTCGCCAGCCCCGCCCGATGCCGAACTGCGCTTACCGTTTCTATTAAAACCTGAAAAGGACGATGACAAAACCATCGCCGAACTCAAAGAATTTTTACGGACGCTCTATATCGCTTGGCGCTTAAATGTGCGCGTGATTCTGGACGTATAAAGGCGCTCTAATCGTCATCATCATGCCCGTTGTGATTACCATCATTGCCATGCCCATAATGATTGCCGTTGTTACCATTTCCATTATTACCATTACTGCTCCCACCGCCTTGAGTCGATCCTTGCACGCTGCTAGGCACTGAAATGCCCACACTTGAGGCGGGCGGCACAAACATATAGCCTGTTACAATGTCAGTGCGAGGCAGCGTATTTGCCACTTCGATACGCTGATCGCAAGCTGGTAGTACAATCGCATAATGGAGTAGAGAAGCGGGAACACTTTGTGCTAATAAGAGATTTTGCATCTCACTGCATGATACGCCATGCAAACCGCCAAACGCCCCAACGACCATTCCCTCAGAATCGAGCGGTGCGTAAGCGGTAAATCCGGCTGGCACGATCACCCCGTCTACATACGCTTGTCCACTCAACGTCATAAGCTGCATCTGATTGCCATCAATTAGGCGCAGCAAAATCGTTGATCCGATGCGGATATACGCACCATTGGCCTGAATATCAACCGCGACCTGGTTGGGGCCTTGCACAACCAACGAATCCGGCGCGGATGCACAACCTACGTTGCCAATGCCCGTCGTCAAGTAAAAAGCCTGCATTGGAGAAAGGTGCGTGGGGTCTAAAACGGGCAAAGAAGCAGCTTGCTCCGGCTGTTGCAACGCGAATTTTGTCATCCACAGCCGCTGCCCCTCGTAAAGCACACCCACCCATTCGCCAGTTTCGTTAACCGAATCGACTGACACGATGCCATTGGGTGGAACACTATTCACGATAGTCGCGTTTCGATCAGGGAAAATACGTAAATTTGTCCGTTGATCAATGGTCGATAACGTTAGCCCGGCCATTGGTGTAACCATTGGGGTATTCGGGACGGCATTCTCTAACGTCACATCACCGAGTAGTAAAAAAAGCGTGGCCTGCCCCGGTAAAGTATCTGGCAGATTAGCTTGCACGTTCAGGACAGAAATCCCCCAATAACCCAAATCACGATTCAGCGGCGATGTGTGGATCGTTTGCAAGTCAACCAAGGGGGCAGTATCGCCTGTTTGGTCAAATACATCACTTGTTACCCCATCAGCAAACTCTGCAAGCACCTGATTATTGCCGTAACAGGCATTATTGCGATCTAAGCCATCACAATAATCATCCAAACGTTCAATCGCATCCACAACAAAGAGTGGACAATCGGTGTTGACATCAACTTGGGCATCAAGGACTCTCGCCGTAAAGATGAACCCTGCCGATAAAATAAGCCCCAACAAAATAAGGCGTGTTTTGTTCATAATTGGGTTTCCTCATACCACACCACATATGCTGTGATGGAATAAAAATCGTACAAGAAGAGAAGAGTGTAGAAAAAATGGCTTGTTCGATAAAATGATTTGGATCTATTTTGGTGGATAAAGATAAATGTTGGGTGAAACAGACACGGATTCGGAGTTAAATTTAGAAAAAATTTATGCTATATCTACTTTTTAGATGCCCATAGGGAAGGATTTGAAATCCTCCCCCACAAAACCCCACTCAATGCGCGGCTGCTTTTTCTTTAGCAGGATGCCCGAATTCCTTGACGACTCCGCGTGCGATCACCATCCGATGCACTTCTGACGCGCCATCATAAATGCGGAACGCCCGCGCCGATTCATACCATCCGCTCAACGGCAAATCCCGCGAAATGCCCGCGCCGCCGCAAATCTGCACGGCACGATCAAGCACCCGATTAACCGTCTCCGCCACAAACACCTTCGTCATCGACGATTCACTGCGGGCTTGTTCCCCTTTTTCCAGCAGCCACGCGCAGTGTTGAATCATCAGCCGCCCCGCATGAAGTTCCGTCGCAGAATCCGCCAGCATCCATTGGATCGACTGATGTCCACTCAACGGACTGCCGAAAGCCTCACGACTGGCGGCATATTCCGTCGCAATCTCTAAAGCGCGTTGAGCGATGCCCGTCCAGCGCATACAATGAGTCAACCGCGCTGGCCCCAATCGTGCCTGAGTCAATGCGAAGCCCTGCCCTTCCTCGCCGAGAATGGCGCTATGCGGGACGCGCAGATTGTTATACTTGATCTCCACATGACCGCCGAAATCTTTCAGGCCAATCGTCGGAATATCGCGCACAATCTCGATTCCGGGGCTGTTGATCGGCGCAAGGAAAATCGTCGCGCCTTTATGCGTCGGCACATCGGGATTCGTCCGCGCCATAATAATCAGAAAATCCGCGATTTCGCCGTTGCTGGTAAACCATTTGTGCCCGTTGATAATCCATTCATCGCCCTCACGCACCGCACTCGTCATGAGCATATTCGGGTCGCTGCCTGCGCCGGGACTCGGCTCGGTCATCGAAAACGCCGAAAAAATTTCACCTGCGATCAGCGGCTTAAGATAGCGTTCCCGCTGTTCGTCATTGGCGAACATGTGAAGCAGGTGCATGTTGCCTTCATCCGGCGCGGAACAATGAATCGACAGCGGCCCCAGCATACTGCGTCCAGCGGCCTCAAATACCGGCACAATTTCCGAAAGCGTCAGCCCCATCCCGCCCAATTCTCGCGGCATCGTTGGCGCCCACAGACCATCGGCTTTGGCGCGGCGGCGCAGTTCTTGCAGTGTCTCAATCGTCAGGTCTTGACCAGAAAGCCGTAATTCTGTTTCTACCGGGACAACTTCATGATCTACAAACTGCCGGACGCGACGGGTAATGTCTTCAACATGCGGGGGATGCGAAAAATCCATTTTGGCTTTCCTTATAAACAAACTTAATCTAATGGGCGTTTAGTTTAAAGGAATTATAGCCCCGATGTACCCAAGCCTCCAAAGCAATCGTACTGAATCGACCTTTGCACTTCTTTCTTTGTGATCTTTGCGCCTTTGTGGTTTGTTTTAATGTTTTGTGATGCTATCAAGTAAATTTAATGGGTTGGCTCGCATAAATCAGATCAAAATACCTTGACGCTCAGACTGATCTGCGGATTGACCGCCACGCGCACAATAATCGGGTCGAGCGCCGAACTGCCAAAACTATCGCCGCTCAACCGCGTCGGGGTAAATTCCAAAGAGTCGCCGTCCTCATTCTGAATCCGCCGCATCCCCGGACATTCGATCAGCCACAGCTCGAAAATCGGGTCGGGTATCGCATCCTGCCGCAGCACGAGATGCACATCGCCTTCATCAGGATAAATATTCAGGAGCAGGCTCAAGCCATGCTTCGCAATCGTAAAATTGTAGCCAAATCCATTGACTTCTGCTGTTGTCCCTAATACGTCGCAAACGTCCGCTTCATTCCACTGCATCATACACTGTCCTTGCCTTTGCTCAATTTATTAAGTGATGAAAAGGGGCTTTAAATGTCAAAGCCCCATGCGTACCAAGTTAAGCATTTTGGCATCAATTGGGTTAAAAATTTCATGCTCATCGCCCCTGCGGGAGCTGTAATATGCTTTAACAAAATGATCCAAAGAAAAGTAGGGACATCATATATGATGTCCGTTTTAATTTGGAGGGCGGACGCAATCTATCACGTCCCTACAATTCGCGTATTTAACCCCTATGTAATAGCAATAAAAAGGGGCTGTAAAATTTACAGTCCCTTCCCTCAAAATTGCATCAAGTCGTCGTTTTTTCACGCTTTGCTTCAATAGCTTTCCGAATAATCTAATTTCGGATATTTGTAATGTAATAGCAATAAAAAGGGGGTGTAAAATTTACACCCCCTTTTCAGAGGTATAACGGAAAAGTTAATCCCCAGAAATACTTTTTTCGCGTTTTGCCTCAATGGATTTCCGAATATCTGCCATACGCTCCAGCATTTGATCGGTTTCATCGAGTAGCTCTGGATAAGCTACGCGCATCAATTCATCAATCACATCTGAAATCGAACACTCAAGAATATTGGACATAATGACAAGGCGAGCATGTGTGCTGGCACTCAACTTGATACTTTTCCAGTCCTCTTTTTTTTCTCGCGCCATTGAACACTTCCAAAAATTTGCATTTGATAGAATTATGTGGTAATGTAGTAATGTAAATATTTTTCATAAACCAAATATCTGATTTGAAGGGAGCATTAGAAGTGACGAAGCTGCCAGAGTTTGATTTTGCCCAAAACATAGACTCCAATTTACCCCTACCGGAACAAATTATAGCGCATTTAGGCGGCGAAATGATTTGTGTTGATACAGTTGAAGGAAAACGTTTATATTGCGTCCGTGATTGGGTGCATTGTATATCAGGATCACAATCTAGCGATAAAAAATCAGCTTGGAAAAATTTGAAGCGGGCAATTAACAAAGATATAGCAAGAGATATTGATGAGGGAAAAGCAGACACCAATTTAACCGTAGAACGGTTGTTAAATTTACAATTGTTAGAGACTAAAACGGCAGGCGGTGTTCAAAAAATGGACTTCACCGACGAGGAAGGGTTGTATCAAGTCACGCAGCGCATGTCGGATCGCTCCAAGACGGTGCGCGATGTGAAGACCTTTCTCGCCAAGTCCGGCGTATTTATGGGAGAAGCCTATCGCAATCCCCAAGCCGCCGCCGCGCAATTGCAGACGTTCTTCGAGAAGCGCGAGTATGAAAAACTTCTGGCAGAAGGATTCACCCCCGATGAAGCGATGGAATGGCTGCACGTCCGCCACAAGCAAAAAGAGCAGCGCAACATCATCACCCATATCTGGAAGATTCGCGGCATCAAGAAACCGCGTGATTTCGCCGATCTGACCAATCGCGTCCATAACGTCGCGCTCGGACGCACCGCCTCCCGTCATAAGCGTGAACTGCGGGTCAAAGATACGCCGCGCAATCATGTTTCGGCAGCCGATAATGCCACGCTTCAGATTACGGAACTCACCTGCGGCCTGCTGCACACCCACCGCGATTCGCTCGGAAAGGCCGAACTCTCGGAAGATATTAACGATACGCAGCCCGTGATTGATGCCGCACGGCCTGAGATTCAAAAATTGTTTTCGCAAAAACCGCGCCGCATACGGGGCAATTCGTTTGAGCAGTTGAGCGAATAAAGCAATTTGTTAGGACAATATTCAAATTAAATCGTAGAAGAAGGTAGGCCTAGATTTTTGTAGGGACATGGCATGGCATGTCCTTACGACGACCAACCAGATTCATAATTGTTTGTCCAATTTTGCTCCTGTGCTTCACTAAAATCCTAAGTCGCTGTCCGTCCCATAAAGTCCGCGATATGCCCCGCGATTTCTTCACCTTTTTCTTCCTGCAAAAAATGTCCAGCGCCCTGAATGGTAATCTCCGGTTGATCTTTCGCCGTCGGGATAATCTTACGGAAGAAGCGATCTCCGCCGCCCGTCACCGGATCACTGTCGGAAAACATCACCAGTGCGGGCTTCGTCCATGATTTGAGTTTTTCTCGTGTCTCACGGAACAACGCCGCGCCGGGGTCATCCTCTTTCAGCGGGATTAAAAGCGGGAAGGCCGCCGCCCCTGCTTTATAGTCGCCACTTGGGAATGGTGCTTCATACGCCGCCGCGATTTCGGGCGTAAGGTGTCCGGGTGTGACCACGCTCAACTCGAACAACTTATCGACCCTCATCTCGCGTCCGGTGCGCTCGGCAAAATTGCGCCACTGCATAAAGCCTTCGCTCATGGGTAAGTCGCCCGTCGGCAGTCCAGTGTTCATGATGACCAACCGCGCAAATCGTTCCGGCAGGCTCGTCGCAATCGGCAGGCCAAGAATCCCGCCCCAATCCTGACAAACAAGCGTGATATTTGTTAAATCAAGCGCATGAATGAACCCGACCAGTGAGTCGTAGTGCATCTGAACGGAATAGTCTTCCAATTCCGTATATTTATCCGACTTGCCGAAGCCGATCAAATCCGGCGCGATCACCCGCCCTACACCCGCCAGAATCGGAATCATGTGGCGATAGAGATACGACCAACTTGGCTCACCATGCAAGCAAAGGATGGTTTCCGCGCCTGCCCCTTCATCGACGTAGTGCATCCGCACCCCGTTGACCTCGACATAATGCGACGCAAATGGATAGCCCGGTAAATTCTCGAAACGTTCATCAGGGGTGCGAATAATCGCCATAAAGCGCTTCCTAAATATTTTGTCTGGTAAATCTTTTAAGTATTCAGTAGGGGCGAAGCGGCGCTTCGCCCGCACAAGAATTTCTTTGACGTAGCCTTAAAGTATTCTCAACAGTTCGACTTCAAAAATCAGTGCAGCATAGGGCGGAATTAGGCCGCCTGCGCCTTTTTCACCATAAGCCAGGTTGTAGGGGATGTAAAACTCATATTTTGAGCCAATAGGCATCAGTTGAACGCCTTCCGTCCAGCCCGCGATCACACGCGAAAGCGGAAAGGTCAGCGGCTGCCCGCGCTTATACGAGCTGTCGAACTCTGTACCGTCAATCAGCGTCCCGCGATAATGCACTTCCACTTCGTCAGAAGCGGTAGGTTTTGCGCCATCGCCTTCCCGGATGACTTTATATTGGAGGCCACTCGCAGTAGTGACGACACCTTCTTTTTTAGCATTTTCCTCTAAAAACTGCTTACCCTGTTCCATCGATAAAACTCCTTCATTTAATTGTCCTGCTAAATTACTATAGGGGTAGTATATATGCAACTGACGCGCGGTGTTACACTTATCGAAACTTTAGGATAAAGGAGAATCACCTATGCTCACACAAGAAGAACGCCGCCAACAAATCGCCATTATTCGCGCCGCGCCGGAAAAATTTGAAGCCCTCGTCAAGGGTCTGAGTGATGAAGCCCTCACCGCGCACCCATTAGAAGGTGAATGGAGTGTCGCGCAGAACATTCATCATCTGGCGGACAGCCACATGAACGCTTACATCCGCTTTAAGTTTATTCTGATGCAAGAAAACCCTACGATCATGCCCTACGATCAGGACGATTGGGCAGCAACCGCCGATTCTAATTCGCCCCATATCACCTCCTCATTAGCAATCTTACGCGGCTTGCATGATCGCTGGACGGCATTGATGGCAAGCCTAGATGATGCCCAATGGGAACGTACTGGAATTCATCCCGAAGTCGGCACGATTACGCTGGAGTGGATTCTGACGCATTACGTCGAACACAGCCAAATTCATATCGACCAAATCACACGAACACGCGCTGCACATACCGGAAAGTAACTTTTCCAACCGTTTCTTCATCTATACTGGTATTAGTAAATTTCTACTTAATTACGTAAAAAATCGGGCTGGAAGTCTAGCCAAGCGAGTAGGTAATGATATGATTATCCTCAATGTTACATGACGTGACCGCACGTCTTAGAGAGGATAGGACTTATGTCAGTCTACGATGCAATGCAAACAGGCCGCTCTGCCAGAAGTCGCCGCTGTGCAAAATGTACCCACATTAACCCGTCAAGCTATCTCGTTTGCCGCGAATGCAACACCATTTTATCCAACAGCGAATGGGTCGATCTGCCTCCGCTGGCGCGCAACGAGGTCGCCAAAGTGAGTGAAGTCGCCAAGCCAAAAACTGCCGCCGAGAAGATCACCCATTTTCAATCGATGGAAACACCGATAGCGAATGAGCAGACCATCCGTATTCGTCCGGCGGCATTCAGCGGCCTAAGAGCCAAAGTAGCACATAAAGAAACCAACGTTCAGAATCACACGGCGGAAACCATCGACGAAGAGGCGACCACCCAAGAAATGCCAATCAAAAACGAGCAAGCGCCTGAGCCTGTCGGTGTGGTGAATAACACAAAAGACGATACACAGCCCACCCGCCCCAAGGAAATGCCCACGATGCGCGAAACGATGAGCGTTCCACAGGTGAATGTGAATCAGGTGGTCGAACCGCCCATCGAAGCGCGGGAAGAAACCCTGTATGCGCCCATCTGGAACAAAAGCAAAAAATTCCAAGAAGGGACTTCTGTCTTTGAAGCGACCATGATTTTGTGTATCGAGATCAGCAAAAGCGGCACGCCCATCGTCTTACGTCTGCCGCAGCAGCGTGCGCTGGTGTTTGGGCGGGATGATCCTGAAACCAGTGAACGCCCCGATATTGATTTAATCCCTTACGGTGGATTCAGCATGGGAATCAGCCGCCGCCATGCCGCCTTAGAATTGGTCGGCAAGCGCCTGAGCATTCGTGACCTCAAAAGCAGCAACGGCACATTCTTGAATGATGTCCGACTGGACGCGCATGAGCCGCATCAATTACGCGACGGGGATCGCGTCCGGTTTGGGAGTCTGGTGCTTTTGATCTTCTTCAAGCAATAAAAAAGCGCGTCACTACGCGCAGGAGAAATCTAGGTTATGAGGCCTGTTAGCGAGTGGATGGGGCTGATTAAAAACGCGAAATCAGCCCACCCAAGCATAGCGCATGGTTGAAAAGGCTTGTGCCGACCCAACACGCCGACCAACAGGGGCATGTAAACGGCTTTGAGCAAAGCGCTGTGCATCTTCAGTCGTTGAAAAAATACGGATGTTTTCTATCTCACTTAACGAACCGACGACACGCGCTTTTTGCGAGGCCATAAGGTCGCCTGTTACGATGGCAATACCGCGCACATTGGGGAGGTTAAGGGCTTCCGCGAACAATTTGACGACTGTGGGACAAAATCGATTGACTTCACTCGCATCAACCACCGCCATAATCGGCGACGCGCTGTTTTTAGCATATTTACCGAGCGCACTCACCCACATCTTAGCATCAACGTTATCAACGTAATCCACCTGCTTGGCGAAAAATACTTCATCCGCGAAGTTCATTCTGTGTATTGCCATTAGGATTTGACTCTCAATTTATGTAATTATTTACACTATACGCCGATTTTTAGTACGGGTCAATCGAGCCTAAACCAAACTATGACATATGTTACATAATTTTCAGAATTTATTCATTCGGTCGTTTTCAACCAGATATCACCCAGTCTCGGCAGCTTCCGCTTGGGCCTTAGCGAAACGTCTTGCTTCCTCTAAAGTCGGGAAAACGTGGGTATGATTATCTTCCGCCAATTTACCAATCACACGGGCAGTTTGGGCAGTAATTCCCCCGGCGGCGGCAACAGCGGCCAATTTCAAGTTGGGAATCTTGGAGGCACGGACAAAAATCTGCCGCGCTTCGGTGGTGACAAACGTCACTTCTAACGCATCAACTAAAGAGACAATGGGGGTGGGGCTGGTGGCGGCAAAGTAAGTAATTTGCTCTGCCCAATAACGTGCGTCGTCGCGCTCAATGCGCCCAACTTCGCGTGCGAAGAAAACACCGTCTTCAAAGTACATTTCAGTGATTGGCATCTTAATTCACTCCTAAACAGAGCGTTTACATCTTTAATATTACAACTATTTCAGAAAAAAAGCTATCAACCTGTGGGCATTTCTCTGTGGTGGCAGGTTTGCTCACGCGTAGAGCATCCGGCTCAAACATCGAACTTGTTGCGGCTAACTTGAAATGCACCCGAAATTACGCATTTGTCGTCACCAATAAAATCTTCACCTTGTCAATTTCGCTATCTCTTCCTATCCTTGCCACCTTAACAAGACTTGGTTTCTATCATTTCTGCTTAAATCATTCCATTTATTTGGGTCAATCGCTGCCATGATGAACTTACCGCGATCTATAAATCACGGACTGCGTACGCTTACACGACCTCATGTCCTTTTGTCGCTGGCGATCTTCATCGCGGCGGTATGGCTTTATCGTTCCACCTTACAGCCAGGAATCATTTTCGATGGCGGTGTCTCGATTGATTCCGCCGAACTTCAGCGCGTAGCCTATCGCTTAGGAATCGCCCACAGCACGGGCTACCCTATTTGGTCGGTCATCGCCCATTTTGCCGCTAAGATCGAACAATCGCTCGGCGGATCGCCCTACACCGGTGTGACAATGGTTTCCGCCCTGATGAGTGCTGCCGCTTTAACCCTATTTTTCCAAGCCGCACGTTTGGTCGGACGTACGCCCGCCGCCCTTGCTGCCACCGCCGCCGTCGCTTTCGCCGATTCGGTATGGAGCGCCAGCACCATCGCCGAAGTGCAGACCATGCACACCCTCATTATTGCCGGGATGTTGTGGCTCTCTCTACTTCATCTGCGCCGACCAGAGAAATTCTGGCCGCTGGCAGCATTAGCCCTCCTCGCCGGAATCGGCCTCGCCCATCATCGTACGATTGTGCTGGTTTTCCCGGCGGCAGGTTTGGCCGTTCTGATGACGGGACGCTGGCGGTTAAAATGGCGCGAAATCGCCATTATGCTGATTTTAGGTGCGCTGCCGCTGCTGTCCTATGCCTATCTCTATTGGCGTGTGACCGATCCTAACGTCGTCTTTAGCACCCGTCCAACGTGGTATCCCTCGCCTCTGACGACGCAAAGCATCACTGATCTCATTCGCGGCACATTTCAAGATGGGCAAAGCCTCAACAATAATTTTGATCTCAGCCCGGCGTTGTTAGGCGATAACTTCTTGTTCGTACTGCGGCGGCTGGTGGATGATTTCACAATATTCGGCGTAATCGGAGGATTAATCGGCCTCGTCGCGCTGTTGTTTATGCGCTGGAAAGACGGCCTCCTGATTGGCATTTACGCCGCCCTTCAGCTTATTTTCCTCATGGCGTGGAAAATTGATGACCCGAAATCACCAATTTATCAATTTCCCATGCTGCTGGCTTTAGGCTTCGGCTTGACGTTCTTATTCTCAGGATTGCAACGGAATAAAGCGACCTCCCTAAGCGTTAGGGGCAGCCCAAAGAAATTTATCGGAAATCGCTCTTGGCGTTCTTGGTGTCTTGGTGGTTCCATAAATTCGATCTTGCTGGCGTTATTCTCACTGCCGATATTCGCGCTGGCCTTCCATCTTGGCTTCGAGAATCAAGCCGACCATGACTTCAGCGTTGATAACCGCACCGCTCGCTATCAAGCCGAACTTGCCAGTTTACCGGAAGATGCCATCCTCTTTACGCGCATGTGGCAGCCTGAAACGTTCATCATGCTCGAATATTTAGACACGTCCAATCGTCGCTCACCGCTGCCTGCCGGAACCGATTTGTTCTGGGTGCCACTCGACCAGATGAAAAATCCGACGCTCAACGCCTATGTCGGCATTTCATGGCGCTCCAGCTACGGGCTATATGACGGCGCGACCTGGTTTCAGCAAGAACAGGGGATCGCCTTCGCCGGGACGGATACCGAAACATTTTTGCAGGCGATGGCGTGGGACGATCCACGTCTTTTCCAGCAAGCCAATCGAGAATTGTTAATTAATCAAATCATTGCGCCCCAAGTCGAACTCTACAGTTACAGTGTCAGCCATCGGCCAGACGGCTTTTACATCACGCTTTACTGGAAAGCCAACGCACCCATGACGGAAAGTTATGCCGTCTATACGCATCTGCGCCTTTATGGGACGGTGTGCGACATCAACACCGTCCAGACCTTGCTCGGACAAGATGACTCCTATGCCCCCGTACAAGGGACAATGCCTACCCATATCTGGCAGGAAGGCCAATTCGTGCGCGACACCTATTTCATCCGTTGGCAAGGCGATCCGCCCGAAAATAGCGCTCTCGCTTTTGGGATGACGCTCAACGGCGAGCGCACAGGCGAATTTTGTGTGCCGTTGGGTGGGGAGTGATCGGGCGTGACAAGATGAAAGTAACAAGTCGCAAGATTTGTATCCGTCTATTTTCGTGGGCGTAGGGCGTGACCTGCGTGTCACTCCTAGCGGATACACCTGGGTGCGTCCCTAAGACACGCATTATGTCTGACCCTCACTTGTCACTTTTAACTACCCACTTCGCGCCTTTATAGATAAAATCATCAATTAAATACTGATTCGATTGAGTTTGGAGACATTTTTTATGATCGAGAAAAAAGAGACTTATTGTATCGTCGGCGCGGGATCATCCGGCATCACCGCAGGCAAAGCGCTAAAAGAAGCCGGAATCGCGTTTGACATCATCGAGCGTGAGGATGAGATCGGCGGCAATTGGTATTTCGGCAAACCCAACAGCAGCGTTTATAAATCCACCCATTTGATCTCCTCCAAGACAATGACGTGCTATACCGATTTCCCCATGCCAAAAGACTATCCTGATTATCCAAGTCATGAGCAGGTCTGCGCGTATCTCCGCAGTTATGCCAATCATTTCGGTTTAGTTCCGCATATCCAATTTAATACATCTGTCGAAAGTATCGAGCGCACGTCGGACGGTTTTTGGGACATCACCCTCTCGAATGGAGAAACACGCCGCTATGGAGGCTTAATCATCGCCAACGGGCATAATTGGGATCCAAAATTTCCAGAGTATCCCGGCCAGTTCAACGGCCTGATTCTACATTCCGCCGAATATAAAACACCCGATGCACTGCGGGGCAAGCGGGTATTGGTGGTCGGCGCGGGCAATTCCGGCTGTGATATTGTGGTCGAATCCGCCCAAAATGCAGCGAAAACCTTCCATAGCACCCGACGCGGTTATTGGTATGTGCCGAAATATGCCTTTGGCAAGCCTGCCGATGTCATCAATGAAACCCCGATTCGCCTCGGTGTACCGATTTGGGCGCGGCGCATGATTAATGGCATGATTTTGAACATTCTCGTGGGCGATTTGCGGCGCTACGGACTCAAGAAGCCCGACCACAAACTGCTGGAAACACATCCGATCATCAATCAGCACATTACCTATTACATGGGTCACGGCATGATTACGCCGAAGCCTGATGTCGCGGAACTCTGTGGCGACAGCGTGAAATTTATGGATGGCAGCGTCGAAACGATTGATGTGATCGTGTATGCGACGGGCTTCAAAATCAGCTTTCCTTTTATGGATAAAAAATATTTGAATTGGAATAAAACCCATCCTGAGCTTTACATGAACGTCTTTCATCCCGACTATGACAATCTGTTCGTCATCGGCTTGATTCAGCCCGACAGCGGTCAATTTTGGATTGCCGATATTCAATCACAGTTGATGGCACGTTTCATCAAAGCGATAGAGACCGATAACCCCGCCGCTGCGGAGTTCCGTGTGCTTAAAGCGTCCGAGCGTCCAAATTTGGGCGGCGGCGTAAAATATGTGGAATCCACACGCCATTATTTAGAAATCGAACACGGCAGCTATCGTCAGCGCGTCAAGCGGTTGATGAAGGTGTTCGAGAAAGTAGCAGTTGGAATAAAGTAGATCCCATTTGAATATATGAGACGGTACATCACCCCAAAATTATTCAAAAATGCGGGGTCTTGCGCCCCTCTCCAACTTGGAGAGGGGTTGGGGTGAGGTTAAAAAGACTTTCTTTTACGCCGGTTGCGTTTCGATCTGCGGCAGCGCGACATCATACCGAGCGAAGATGCGCCGATACTGCGGGGAAGTCCGTAGAAGTTCTTCATGCTTTCCGCTGGCAGTAATCTCGCCGCCTTCCAACACAAGGATGTGATCTGCCCACCGAATCTGTGAGAGACGATGCGTAATCAACAGCGTTGTCCGCCCCTGCTGCGCCCGCCGAATCGCCTTTTGGATTTCATCCTCTGTAGCACTGTCAATCGCGCTGGTGCTGTCATCCAGAATCAAGATGCGCGGATTGCTCAAGAAAGCGCGTGCCAGCGCGATACGCTGCCGCTGACCACCAGAAAGCGTCACACCGCGTTCTCCCACTTCGGTTTCATAACCTTTGACGAAAGACATGATAAAGTCGTGTGCTTGTGCTTCTTTAGCGGCCTGTTCGATCTGTGCTTGCGGGGTATCCGGCGCGCCGAAAGCGATATTTTCGCCCAACGTCCGCGAGAACAAAAAGACATCCTGCTCAATTTTTGAAATTTGTGAGCGCAGCGAATCGAGGTTCCATTCACGCACATCGATTCCATCAATCAGGATGCGGCCTTGCGTGACATCATACGTGCGATTAATCAGCGCCGTCAGCGTACTCTTGCCCGAACCCGTCTGCCCGACGATGGCGACGGTCTGCCCCGGCTGAATAGTGAAGGAGATATTTTCAATCAGGTTGCCATCTTCATAACCAAATGCGACATTCTCAAACGTGATTTCGCCGCGCATCGGAGCAGTGTAACCGCCCGTGTTCTCATCAAGATCAGCTTCGGCAGTGATGACGCTCAAGATACGTTCTGCGCTCGCAATACCTAGTTGAACCAGCG
>ENA-ORBV01004573-ORBV01004573.1-microbial-mat-metagenome-genome-assembly--contig:-NODE-4573-length-26348-cov-6.962963_pt1 | contig 26348 bp, 20 predicted proteins | sample MGYA00237777_ERZ505514 | MGnify/ENA primary metagenome ERZ505514 (study PRJEB26160, sample SAMN06269048) | microbial mat metagenome | isolation source: Oligotrophic lake microbial mat | place...
CGGCATACGAGATTCGCCTTAGTCTCGTGGGCTCGGAGATGTGTATAAGAGACAGACACTATCGTTTACATCAATTTGTAAATATGCTTGCTTAAGTTTAACTCGTGCTAATTTTGCCTGATACATGTAATAGTCTAGCTCTCTTTCCTTTTCATTTCTTGCTGATATTCCTGTTTGTGCAGACAAAATATTATTTAAAATTCCCGAAGGAAGTCCAGAATTTTGAACTTCTTCTAAAACCAATGCAGTAACAGGTGAATTAGCAATTATGATTTGTTTTAAATGCCCTGGAGGAAGCGGATTGCTTCTATTAATTGTTGCTAACAAAACCACATCACTTAAATATGGCGACTTACTGAGCAATAAATTTTTTAATTGCCCAGCAGAAATTGAGCTGTTTATTTGATTAAGCAAAAAACCTGTGTTGCCACCATCAATAATTTCTTTATATGAAATTAGTATTGTACTTAATGCAATTTGTGCATCATTATCAATAGTAGTTAAGCAAGGTATAGTTAAACATGAAACAAGATTCGATAGACATGGATTAGGAGCACCGGTAGAAAAACAACCATTATCTGAACTAGGATTAGGAAAATTTGTACATGAAAATTTAAATGGTTGGTCAGAATAGTAAAAATCACTATACATAGACAATCCATAAGCATTTATAATGTCACTATCAAACCATAATTCTTCATATGGCATACCACAACCAGCAGAATAATTATTTCCTGCTTGTTCTTCTGGCAAACCGCATAATCCTTGATCACGTAAAAATCCTAATTCTGAAATCGTTGCATTTCCAACGACCGTGACATCTTTGTCTACTCTTGTATTAAATTCATTACAACCATAATACAACCCAGAACCAGTACCTGCTCCGCCTTTGTTATCTAATTCGGTTTGTAAGTTTACGTTCAAATTGTTAAAACTATTTTTGTACAAATAGCCAATCCCTCCGCCAGTCTTTGGAGCACCCAATGGGCTGCCACTACAATTATTGGCAACAATACCATAATTATATGAGTCGCTACTCGCACCTGGACTAGTAGTTCCATAATTCGAAAACGTATTTTCTTCTGCAGTATAATTTGTTGCGCCAACTAAATACAATCCAACAGGTTTATTGTACCCTCTTATTGATGTATTATTGATTAAAATTGAATTATTGGAAGAAGCTGGTATAGTAAAATCGTTAAGATTGATTTGGGACAAATTAGTCCCCTCAAGAACAAGACCATGAACATTCTCTAAAAAATGATTTCCAACAACATCAACATACCTTGGCGTACCTGTAGAAATTGCATGAACTCCAACACTCAAATTTTTAAATGTATTTGATATTGTTCCTTCCTGCAAATGAATCTCTGCATCTATACCATAAATTCCTGTACCTCTTAAATCTGCATCAAACAAAGGTAATCCCATTGATGTGGCACTATTTTCAAATGTACAATTACTTATTCTTACTCTTTTTACGTCATTCAAAATAATATGCTTGTCACCACCAATTGGCCTTCCACCTGCGGCAACATAATATGGGTCATTGAGTTTTCTTGTAGTTTCGAACTTACAATTTACAAAAGCACTTGTGTAATTTAAAACAGTACTGGTGAAAGTATTTAAATTAACAAACGGAATAAATTCTGCATCGACATAATTGTTTCTAAATGTTGCAGATACAGCATTAACTACGCCCCCAGCATCATTTGTTGCAACATTTCCATCTCCCATTTTAATAGCTGTTCTTGCGTTTTCAATTAATACATTATTTAAATGCAAAAAACCTTGAGTTGTCAAAGAGATTGGACTGGGGCCTTGAAACGTAACACCATCACCAATAACTTGAATTCCTTCCCACATAGATTTTTCGCAAAATTCAATATTTGTAAAAACTGCTTCAGATCCAGCGACAGCATTTACAATTAATTTTGCATTTGGCTCAATAACTATTTTTCCTGTTTCTCCAAACGCAAGTTTTACGGCACCATTGATTGTAAGTGTATTTCCACTTCTAATTATTATAGTCCCACCTATTTCAATTCTTCCATCAAGACTTGCATCAAGCTCTGTAAGAATATTTGAAGGCGTCCAAGTTTTATTCGTAGTGATTTCGTAGTCACCAACAATATCAAATTTTGCATTGTTGTAACAATTAAATGGACAATTAGCATATGATAATATTGGAGTAAAGGCATTGTGTATTATCCCTCCTGTGCTAACTATTTCATAATGACGTCCATCTAATTCCACTGAATTATAAAAAAGTTCAGCACCAGTTTCTACAATAATTTTTACATCAAACAATCTAACACATGGCTCAATAACCAGAGTACTTCCACTTTTCACTCGATAGTACGAAAAATATCCATCATTTGCACCCACTTCATCACAAAGTACGTTTAGAGTATTTTCCGAAATAATATCCTGGGGATGATGATATAAATTTTGAGGATCTCCCGCTTCAACTTGTGCAACTGTTGGATAAATACCATTTACAGTTTTGAAAGTATAACCTGATGGGAAAGTTAAAATTTTACTTTCGGGAGTAGTATTGTATGGTTGATTTAAATCTATTGCGACATCAGATGGATTGTAAATAATTTTTTCAGATGGGTTTAAAATATTTAAATCAAAACTTCTGTCAATCACATATTGATGAGGTATTCCAGGTTGAGGAGAATGATCTGGTAATGTTCCTGCTGCACCTTGTCCCATATGACTACCTAACAATACTTGAAGAACAGTACCTGGTTCAGGTCTAATGTAATCTTCTAATAAACCTCCAGATGGAGGAATATGAGTTTGACAATTTGAAGGTGTTTGAAGCATTGGAAAATATTCAATCGTATTTAAAGACGTAGCGCTCGTCTGAGGATACCAGGTTGGAAATATTGCAACATCATGTTCACTTTCGCCTGTCGAAGTATTTGTCCCTTTAAATGGATAATAACTCATTCTCCCTCTTGTGTGATCAAGTACAAAAGAAAAACTATCAACAATTGGCTGCGTTTCATCGCCACAATGCATATAAAAGGTATGCTTTAGAATAGTATGAGGATAAAAAACTCTATCGTCATGAAATTCATCTCCAAATTTGGGAATACCTTGACTAGCTAATGTTGAATAATGAGTATTATCCTCAACAAAAGGAGAAATTGGATCATCGTATATACCAGAAAACTCTCTTCGTAATAAATAATTATTAGTAAACGAAACACCTGTTGCTGGAGGTAAACTCGAAGTGTTTCTAATCCAAGCTTTTTGAGTTCCAACATAAGGAAATTGGTCGTCTGGCATACGAAGAATTCTGAAAGGAGTAGAAGGAAAAAATGTTTGACAAGAAAAACAATTTGGAGTAAACGGAAACGAAACCGCTTCAATTTTATATGTGATTGTATTTGAATTTAGTGCAGAGCTATAAACCCATGGATGTCCACCTACTCCCGAAGCGGGATATTTTTCAAGAAAAATTTGATACTCCCCAGTATAGCCAACCAAAACATCTCCTATAATAGGATCTGAACTAAGTGGATCTAATGCTGCATATGGACATACTATATTATTAAAATAAGTATCATAAGTATTTTGTGCTTTGACATTAACAAAAGAAAGCATAAATAATGTAAATGCTAGTGGGAATATTTTTTTCATGAATTTAGATTTAACTCAAAGTCGAGTATATCAAATATAATCTATAAAATAACCAAATCCAAATTCACAAAAGAAGAGGGAAACATTTCTGTTTCCCTCTTCTTATTATTTAGCTTTCGCTTCCGTTTCGTAATTCGTATTATTCGTACAAATTAGTAACCTGCCTGACGGCAGGCAGGTTCGATGGCTACGCTTCTTCTTCTAAAGCAGCTTCTTTTTTAGAAGCCAATAGACGATCGTACTCTTCTTGTGAACCAACAATCATTTTGTCGTAAGCTCTTAAGCCGGTACCTGCAGGAATTAAATGTCCAACAATTACGTTTTCTTTTAATCCTAATAGATAATCTACTTTTCCGCTCACTGCTGCTTCGTTCAAGACTTTTGTAGTCTCTTGGAAAGATGCAGCACTCATGAAACTGTTAGTTTGCAATGATGCACGTGTGATACCTTGTAATACTTGGCTTGATGTAGCAGGAACTGCTTCACGCGCCTCGATGATTTTCATATCTCTGCGTTTCAATGAAGAATTTTCATCTCTCAATTTACGTGCACTGATAATTTGACCAGCTTTGTATAAGGTTGAATCACCCGGCTCAAGAATAAGAACTTTAGCATATAAGTTATCGTTCTCTTTCATGAACTCCGATTTGTTCACCAATTGTTTTTCTAAGAAGATTGTATCACCCGCTTCGCTGATGTCTACTTTACGCATCATCTGACGAACGATTACTTCAAAATGTTTGTCGTTGATTTTCACACCTTGTAAACGGTAAACCTCTTGTACCTCATTTACCAAATACTCTTGAACAGCAGTTGGTCCTTTGATAGCTAAGATATCGCTTGGTGTGATTGCACCATCAGATAATGGCTCACCCGCTTTGATGAAATCATTTTCCTGAACAAGGATGTGTTTAGATAATTGAACTAAGTATGTTTTCTTTTCACCAGTACGTGATTCAACATGTACCTCACGGTTACCACGTTTGATTTTACCGAAAGAAACGATACCATCAATTTCAGAAACAACAGCAGGGTTACTTGGGTTACGTGCTTCAAACAATTCAGTTACACGAGGTAAACCACCCGTGATATCACCTGTTTTACCAGATGAACGAGGAATCTTAACAAGGATTTGACCTGCTTCAATTTTAGCAGAATCGCCTACAATGATGTGAGCTCCAACCGGAATGTTATATGTACGTAATGTTTCTTTGCTAACAACAATTTTGATAGAAGGGTTCTTAGATTTATCACGACTTTCAACAATAACTTTTTCTTTAAAGCCTGTTTGTTCATCGGACTCTTCACGGAAAGTAATACCTTCTTCAACGTTATCAAATTCAATTTTACCTGCAAATTCAGAAACGATAACAGCGTTATACGGATCCCAATCACAAATTAAATCTCCTTTTTTAACTTTCGATAAATGTTTCACATAAGCTTGTGAACCATAAGGAATATTTCCTGTTGTTAAAACAATTTTTGTGTTTGCATCAATGATGCGCATCTCAGCAGAACGACCAATAACAACATCAACGGTTTGTCCATCAGGATTTTTACGTTTCACTGTTTTTAATTCGTCAATTTCGATGATACCATCATATTTTGCTTCAATTTTACTTGCAGTAGTTGTGTTAGATGCAGTACCTCCAACGTGGAATGTACGCAATGTTAACTGTGTACCTGGCTCACCAATTGATTGCGCTGCGATAACACCTACTGCCTCACCTCTTTGAACCATGCGGCCTGTAGCCAAGTTACGTCCGTAACATTTTCCACAAACACCGCTCTTACTTTCGCAGGTTAATACCGAACGAATTTCAACTGATTCAATTGGAGAGTCTGCAATAATTTTAGCATAATCTTCTGTTACTTCTTCACCTGCACCAATAATTAAATCTCCAGTTAAAGGATTATAAACATCGTGTACAGCTGTTCTACCTAAGATTCTATCGTATAACGATTCAACTACTTCATCATTTTTCTTCAATGGAGTTGCAATCAATCCACGTAAAGTACCACAATCTTCAACTGTGATAATAACATCTTGAGCAACGTCAACTAAACGTCTTGTTAAATATCCAGCATCCGCTGTTTTCAAGGCTGTATCGGCCAACCCTTTACGAGCACCGTGAGTAGAAATAAAATACTCAAGGATGGATAAACCTTCTTTAAAGTTAGAGATAATTGGATTTTCAATGATCTCTCCACCACCTGCACCTTTTTGTGGTTTCGCCATCAATCCACGCATTCCACCCAACTGACGAATTTGTTCTTTAGAACCACGGGCTCCTGAATCCAACATCATGTAAACCGGGTTGAAACCTTGACGATCGTTTGTCAATGTGTTCAATACTTTCGCAGTGATGCGAGAGTTTGTATGTGTCCAGATATCAATTACCTGATTGTAACGCTCGTTGTTGGTAATGAAACCCATGTTGTAGTTTGCAACTACTTCATCCACTTGTGCGTTTGCATCAGCAATCATTTTACCTTTATCTTCAGGAACCATTACGTCACCCAAGTTAAAAGATAAACATCCGCGGAAGGCACTCATGAAACCTAATGTTTTCATTTCATCAAGAAACTTAGCTGTTTTAGCCATACCTGTTTCTTTAACGATGTTACCAATAATATCACGTAAAGATTTTTTAGTCAACAATTCATTAATGAAACCAACTTCTTTTGGAACTACTTGATTAAACAAGATACGACCAACAGTAGTTTCAACTAATTTGTTTGCAACAGTATCTCCTTCTTTCACAGCCAAACGAACTTTCACCCAAGCATGTAAATCAACACGTTTTTCGTTGTAAGCAATAATAGCTTCTTCTGGAGAATAAAAAGTTAATCCTTCACCTTTTACTATTTCTTCTTTTGTTGTTTTCTTTCCTTTGGTCATGTAGTAAAGACCAAGCACCATGTCTTGAGAAGGAACGGCAACCGGAGCACCATTCGCAGGGTTCAAGATATTGTGAGAAGCAAGCATCAACAATTGCGCTTCCAAAATAGCAGCATGTCCCAATGGAACGTGAACCGCCATTTGATCCCCGTCAAAATCCGCGTTAAACGCAGTACACGTTAATGGGTGCAATTGAATCGCTTTTCCTTCAATTAATTTTGGTTGGAAAGCTTGGATACCTAATCTGTGCAATGTCGGAGCTCTGTTCAAAAGAACTGGATGTCCTTTCAAAATGTTTTCCAAAATATCCCAAACGATAGGTTCTTTTTTATCAACTATTTTCTTTGCAGATTTTACAGTCTTCACAATACCACGCTCAATCATTTTACGAATGATAAATGGTTTGAATAATTCTGCTGCCATATCTTTTGGCAATCCGCACTCATGTAATTTTAATTCTGGTCCAACAACAATTACCGAACGTGCAGAATAATCGACACGTTTACCAAGTAAGTTTTGACGGAAACGACCTTGCTTTCCTTTTAATGAATCAGATAAAGATTTTAAAGCTCTGTTAGATTCAGTTTTAACAGCGTTTGATTTACGTGAGTTATCGAACAATGAATCCACTGCTTCTTGTAACATACGTTTTTCGTTACGCAAGATTACTTCCGGAGCTTTGATTTCGATTAATCTTTTCAAACGGTTGTTACGGATAATAACTCGTCTGTATAAATCGTTCAAATCAGAAGTTGCAAAACGACCACCATCCAATGGAACGAGTGGACGCAATTCTGGTGGAATAACCGGAACAATTTTTACAATCATCCACTCCGGACGATTTTCTACATTTTGATTTGCGTGACGGAAACTTTCAACAACTTGCAAACGTTTCAATGCTTCGTTTTTACGTTGTTGAGATGTTTCTGTATTTGCTTTCAAACGTAAGTCGAATGATAAACCATCTAAATCAACACGACTCAAAAGTGCTTGTAATGCTTCAGCACCCATCTTCGCGATGAATTTATTTGGATCGTTATCATCTAAATATTGATTTTCTTTTGGAAGTGTATCTAAAATATTTAAATATTCTTCTTCAGATAAAAAATCTAAATAGCTAATTCCATCAGCAGCTTTAACACCAGCACTTACTACAACATAACGTTCGTAATAAATGATCATGTCCAACTTTTTAGTTGGAAGCCCTAATAAATAACCAATTTTGTTTGGTAATGATTTGAAATACCAGATATGAGCAACAGGCACAACTAAATTGATGTGTCCCATTCTTTCTCTACGTACTTTTTTCTCAGTTACTTCAACACCGCAACGGTCACAAACAATTCCTTTGTAACGGATACGTTTATATTTTCCACAAGCACATTCCCAATCTTTAACAGGTCCGAAAATTCTTTCACAAAACAATCCACCCATTTCTGGTTTGTATGTCCTGTAATTGATGGTTTCTGGTTTTACAACTTCACCGCTTGAGCGTTCCAAAATTGCTTCTGGTGACGCAAGGCTGATTGTAATTTTCGAGAAGTTACTTTTTAATTTGATGTCTCTTTTGAAAGCCATGTTTATTATCAGTTTAAAAAAGTTAAAAAGTTAAAAGTTCAAAGTTGTTGGTCTAAAGTCTGCTCCAAGGGAGCAAACTTTAAACTTTAAACTTTTATTTAGTCAAGTGAAATATTTAATCCTAATCCTCTTAACTCATGCAACAATACGTTGAATGATTCAGGGATACCTGGAGTTGGCATATTTTCACCTTTAACAATAGCTTCATAAGCTTTTGCACGTCCTACAACGTCATCCGACTTGATAGTAAGGATTTCCTGAAGAATGTTGGCAGCACCAAAAGCTTCAAGAGCCCAAACCTCCATCTCACCAAAACGCTGACCTCCGAATTGAGCTTTACCGCCCAATGGTTGTTGCGTGATAAGAGAGTATGGTCCGATTGAACGAGAGTGCATCTTATCATCCACCATGTGACCAAGTTTCAACATGTAGATAATACCTACAGTTGCTGGTTGATCAAACTTCTCACCTGTTCCACCATCTGTTAAGAATGTACGACCGAAGCGAGGTAAACCTGCTTTGTCTGTCCACTCATTCAACTGATCGGTAGTAGCTCCATCAAAAATTGGGGTGAAGAATTTTTCTCCTAATTTTTGTCCAGCCCAAGCAAGAACGGTTTCATAAATCTGACCTAAGTTCATACGAGAAGGTACACCAAGTGGATTCAATACGATATCTACTGGAGTTCCATCATCTAAGAACGGCATGTCTTCATCACGAACGATACGAGCAACAATACCTTTGTTACCGTGACGACCAGCCATTTTATCACCTACTTTTAACTTACGTTTTTTAGCTATGTACACTTTTGCAAGTTGTACAATACCAGCAGGTAATTCATCACCGATTGTAACAGCAAACTTTTTACGTTTAAATGCACCTAATAAATCGTTGTACTTGATACTGTAGTTGTGTAACAACATTTTAATTTTGTCGTTCACATCTTTATCAGTCGTCCATTTACTAGCATTCACATTTGAAAAATCGATTTTCTCTAAACTTTTTTGAGTGAATTTCACACCTTTTGCAACTACTTCTTCTTTTAGGATATTGATAACACCTTGAGAAGTTTTTCCGTTAACTAAAGTGAAAAGTTTTTCAATCAATCTATTTTTAAGTGCAGCAATTTCAATTCCGTGCTCTTTATCAATTTTATCTAGCAATGGTTTTTCTTCTGCTTTCGATTTTTTATCTTTAATTGCTCTTGAGAACAATTTTTTATCGATTACAACACCACGCAATGATGGAGGCGCTTTCAAAGAAGCATCTTTAACGTCACCAGCTTTGTCACCAAAGATGGCACGTAAAAGTTTTTCTTCTGGAGAAGGATCTGTTTCACCTTTCGGAGTAATTTTTCCGATTAGGATATCACCTTCTTTTACTTCAGCACCAACGCGAATCAATCCGTTTTCATCCAAGTCTTTTGTAGCCTCTTCAGAAACGTTAGGAATATCAGAAGTTAATTCTTCTAATCCACGTTTTGTATCACGAACTTCCAATGCATACTCATCGATGTGAACAGATGTAAAAATATCTTCACGAGCAACGCGCTCAGAAATTACAATCGCATCCTCAAAGTTGTAACCTTTCCAAGGCATAAATGCCACTTTCATGTTACGACCAAGAGCTAATTCACCATTTTGAGTTGCATAACCATCACACAATACTTGTCCTTTAATTACTTTCTCACCTTTCTTAACGATTGGTTTCAAGTTGATACAAGTACTTTGGTTGGTTTTACGAAATTTAGTTAATTGGTAACGTTTGATATCATCGTCAAAGCTGATTAAACGATCAGCATCCGTGCGGTTGTAACGGATAACAATTTCGTTAGCATCAACATATTCAACAACACCTTCGCCTTCAGCATTCACCAATACACGTGAATCACGTGCTACTAGTGGCTCAAGACCAGTTCCTACAATTGGCGCTTCAGGACGTAACAATGGTACAGCCTGACGTTGCATGTTAGAACCCATCAATGCACGGTTGGCATCATCATGCTCCAAGAACGGAATCAATGATGCAGCAATCGAAGCAATTTGATTTGGCGCAACGTCCATCAATTGTAATTTCTCCGGTTCAACAACTGGAAAATCTCCTTCGTAACGAGCTTTAACTTTCGCTTCTAAGAATTTACCTTTTGCATCCACAGGAGCATTTGCTTGTGCAATAGTTTTAGAATCTTCTTCTTCAGCACTTAAATAAGTAACTGATTTTTCCATATCCACTCTACCTTTGGTAACAGTCATATATGGTGTTTCGATGAATCCTAATTTATTGATTTTAGCGAATACACACAAAGAAGAAATCAAACCAATGTTTGGTCCCTCAGGAGTTTCAATAGTACACAAACGACCGTAGTGTGTATAGTGAACGTCACGAACCTCGAAACCAGCACGCTCACGGGATAAACCTCCAGGCCCAAGTGCCGAAAGTCTACGCTTGTGCGTGATTTCTGCAAGAGGGTTGGTTTGATCCATAAATTGAGACAACTGATTTGTTCCGAAGAACGAGTTGATAACCGATGACAATGTTTTAGCATTGATCAAATCGGTTGGCGTGAACACTTCATTATCACGAACGTTCATACGCTCACGGATAGTACGAGCCATACGAGCAAGACCAACTCCGAATTGAGAGTACAATTGTTCACCAACAGTACGAACACGTCTGTTACTTAAGTGGTCAATATCATCCACATCTGCTTTAGAGTTGATCAATTCGATCAAGTACTTAATGATGCAAATAATATCTTCTTTAGTTAATGTTTTAGTTGTAGAAGGTGTGTTCAGATTCAATTTTTTATTAATTCTGTAACGACCAACTTCACCAAGATCATAACGCTTATCAGAGAAAAATAATTTATCAATGATACCACGAGCTGTTTCTTCATCAGGTGGTTCAGCGTTACGCAATTGGCGATAGATATGTTCAACCGCTTCTTTTTCAGAATTGGAAGTATCTTTTTGTAATGTGTTATAGATGATGGCATAGTCACCAGCATTCACATCTAATTTGTGAAGGATTACTGATTTAACGTTTGCATCAACTATCATATCGATGTGATTGTTATCTAAGATTGTTTCGCGGTCGATAATTACCTCGTTACGTTCAATAGAGACAACTTCACCAGTATCTTCATCTACGAAATCTTCAATCCATGTTTTCAAAACACGTGCAGCCAATTTACGGCCTACTGCAGATTTCAGGGCAGCTTTGCTAACTTTTAATTCATCAGCCAAGCCGAATATTTCAAGGATTTGTTTATCACTTTCAAATCCGATAGCTCTTAACAATGTTGTAACCGGTAATTTTTTCTTACGATCGATGTAAGCATACATTACGCTATTAATGTCCGTTGCAAACTCAATCCATGATCCTTTGAAAGGGATAACACGAGCTGAATACAACTTAGTACCATTAGCGTGACGGCTTTGACCGAAGAACACACCCGGTGAACGGTGCAATTGAGATACGATAACGCGTTCAGCTCCATTGATAACGAAAGTACCTTTTGGAGTCATGTACGGAATAGTACCTAAATACACATCCTGCACGATTGTTTCAAAATCTTCGTGTTCAGGATCGGTACAATACAAACGTAATTTCGCTTTAAGCGGAACACTGTATGTTAATCCACGCTCGATACATTCATCAAGAGAATAACGAGGAGGGTCAACAAAATAATCTAAGAATTCAAGCACGAAATTATTTCGTGCATCGGATATTGGAAAGTTCTCTGCGAAAACTTTAAATAATCCTTCGTTCTGGCGATTTTCAGAAGTTGTTTCTAACTGAAAAAAGTCTTGGAACGATTGAAGTTGAATATCTAAAAAATCAGGGTAATCGATCTGACTTTTAATAGATGCAAAACTTATTCTTTGCGGTTTTTTAGTTTGAGCCAAGGTGCTTAAGTATTAGGTTCAATTTGCAAGGGATGCTTGTTAGTTGAACGAGGTTAATAAGAAAAAACGATTATAATCACCATTAAAGTCAATCGCCTCATCATCCCGAAGGTTCGGGGTGATGAGGATTTGACTATAAATTGTGTATTAGAAACAGCTTATTTAATCTCAACTTTAGCTCCTGCTTCTTCTAATTGTTTTTTAATTGATTCTGCTTCTTCTTTAGAAACACCTTCTTTAAGTGGTTTTGGTGCACCGTCAACAAGATCTTTAGATTCTTTCAAACCTAATCCTGTTAAATCTTTTACGATTTTTACAACACCTAATTTAGCAGCACCTGCTTCAACTAAAATTACATCAAAAGATGTTTTAGCTGCTGCTGCTTCTCCGCCACCGCCTGCCGCTACAACTACTGCTGCTGCTGCTGGTTCGATACCGTACTCATCCTTAAGGATTGTTGATAATTCTTGCACTTCTTTCACAGTTAAATTTACTAACTGTTCAGCAATTGCTTTTACGTCTGCCATTGTATTTGATTTTTAAATTTATTACTAATTAATTTTTTGTTTCACCGTTTTGCTACTGCTATCCGGTTTTGATTCTACTTAAACTGTTGTAAACTAAGCTGCGTCTTTTTTCTCTGCATTTGCTTGCAAAGCACCAATAACACGTTTAGCTGGAGACTGAAGTAATCCAATAACGTCAGCGATAAGTTCATTTTTGCTCTTAATGTTTGCAAGAGTTTCTAATTCACCATCACCAATGTAAATGTTTTCTTCAACGAAAGCTGCTTTCAAAAGTGGCTTATCGTTTTTCCTTCTAAACTCTTTAATTAATTTCGCAGGAGCATTTCCTACTTCTGTAAACATTAATGCAGTAGCGCCTTTTAATGCAGGAATTAATCCTGTTAAGCGACTATCAGCTGCTTGTTCCAATGCTTTTTGTAGCAATGAATTTTTCACAACTGTCATTGTAATGTTTTTTTCGAAGCAAGATCTTCTCAATTGATTTACTTTTTCAACAGTTAAAGAAGAACAATCCGCCAAGTAGATTTTTGTATTCGCATTTAACTGCTCTACTAACGATTCGATGATCTTTGTTTTATCTTCTCTTTTCATTTCTTTTTGTTTTTACACCTTTTCTTTTTTGAAAGATTAGGTGAGGTTTTTCTGCTTAGTGGAAGCCAAGGCAGATGTTAGTTTGTTTTAAAATTATTGCCCTAAGAATTTGCTGTCAATTTCGATACTTGGGCTCATTGTTGAGCTCATGTAAATACTTCTAACATACTGTCCTTTTGCTGATGAAGGCTTTAATTTCATAATTGATTGTAACAATTCATTTGCGTTATCCGCAATTTTGCTGCTATCAAAAGATGCTTTAGCAACAAGGGCTTGAACAATACCCGCTTTATCTACTTTAAAATCTATTTTTCCATTTTTTGCTTCCGTAACTGCTTTACCAATTTCCATAGTAACTGTTCCAGTTTTCGGGTTAGGCATTAATCCACGAGGCCCTAAAACGCGACCCAATGCACCAACTTTACCCATAACTGAAGGCATAGTAATGATTACGTCAACATCTGTCCAACCACCTTTGATTTTTTCGATGTACTCATCTAATCCAACGAAGTCAGCTCCTGCAGCTTTTGCTTCTGCTTCTTTATCTGGAGTTACTATTGCAAGAACGCGCAATACTTTACCAGAACCATGAGGCAATGAAACTGAACCACGCACCATTTGGTTTGCTTTACGAGGATCAACTCCTAAGCGAACACTGATGTCGATAGATGCATCAAATTTTGCTGTTGTGATTTCTTTAACGATTTTAGCAGCTTCTGCTAAACTGTACGCTTTTGTAGAATCGTACTTAGAAAGCGCAAGCTTTCTGTTTTTTGAAATTTTTGTCATTTTATTAAAATTATGATGTGCAAACGGCTTACTTTATTCGGCCTCCATCAGGTTAATGCAATTTTAGCGTTTTTGAATTTTAGAATTTTAGAATTAAAACTTCCAAAAATCTAGAACTCAAAAAATCTTACTTTTTCTTAAGTGGAGATTCACCGGTAATGGTCATTCCCAAGCTACGTGCAGTTCCTGCAACCATGCTCATTGCTGATTCAATTGTAAAACAATTTAAATCGGGCATTTTGCCTTCAGCAACAGTACGAATTTGCTCCCAAGAAACGTTACCAACTTTTAAGCGGTTAGATTCTTTTGACCCTTGTTTGATTTTTGTTATCTCTAACAAAGTCACAGCAACAGGAGGGTGCTTTAAAATGAATTCGAATGTTTTATCAGCGTATACAGTAATAATAACTGGAGTTACTTTTCCTGTTCTATCTTGTGTTCTAGCATTAAATTGCTTACAGAACTCCATAATGTTCACACCTTTTGCACCTAATGCCGGTCCGATTGGAGGTGAAGGATTTGCTGCTCCACCTTTTATTTGCAACTTAATCATTGCACTTACTTCTTTTGCCATTTCTCTTTTTTAGTTTTTAAGATTCAAGTTTAAAGTTTTTACTTTTCCTTGATGTTTTATTTACTCTGAAGTTTTTTGTGTTCAACTGTCACGAAGCCGGTGGAAGCCAGGCTTTTTTTTGAACTTACTTCTTTTATTAATTCTCTTTCTCTACTTCTAAGTAACCTAATTCTAATGGAGTTTTTCTTCCAAAGATTTTTACCATTACTTCTAATTTCTTTTTCTCTTCAATTACTCTTTCAATTGTTCCTGTGAAACCATTGAATGGGCCATTGATTACTTTAACTGTTTCACCAACAATAAAAGGAATGCTTATTTGTGCATCTGTTTCTGCTAAATCATCAACCGTTCCTAAGATACGATTCACCTCAGCCAAACGCATCGGAACTGGAGCACCGCCTTTAGTTTCACCTAAAAATCCGATAACACCGGTAATTTGTTTTATAACGTGAGCTACCTCACCCACTAATGCTGCTTCAACTAAAATATATCCACCATAAAAAGGGCGTTCTTTACTTACCTTTTTTCCGTTGCGGATTTGATAGATCTTTTCGGTCGGAATTAAAATTTGAGATACAAAATTGCTTAATCCCAAACGGTTAATCTCTACTTCAATGTATTGTTTTACTTTTTTCTCCTGACCACTGATAGCTCTTACCACATACCATTTTTTAACAGTGTCGGTTTTTGTTTGCTCGCTCATTTCTTTAAACTCTTATTTATTAAAACAACTGGTAAATAGCTTCCATTCCTTTGTTGAACGTAAAATCCATTGCAAAAACAATCAATGCAATAATGATAGAGGCGATAGCAACAACAATAGCACTGCTTTGCAATTCGCTCCAAGTTGGCCAACTCACTTTATGAAAAAGTTCGTTTGCTGTTTCATCAATATATGTTTTGAATTTGCTCATATTTTTTTTAGTTTAAAGTTTGAAAGTTCAAAGTTCAAAGTTGAAGGCATTACCCTTTTGACTTTAAAATTTTAACCTTTAACTTAATTTTGCACAGGTGGAGGGATTCGAACCCCCATCAAAGGTTTTGGAGACCCGTATGCTACCATTGCACCACACCTGTTTATTTACTCCAAAATATGTTCTCAAGAACTCAAAAAATATCCTTTTGAGACCACCCTTATATTAGTAGAAAACAGCACCCCGATATTTCGGGGCACTGTCTGTTACTAATATTGTACTATTTATTACTTAATGATTTCAGTTACCTGACCAGCTCCAACTGTTCTACCACCTTCACGGATAGCGAAACGTAAACCTTGAGTCATTGCAACCGGAACAATTAATTTTACAGTAATTGTAACGTTATCACCAGGCATAACCATGTCGCGTCCTGTTGGTAATTCAATTTCTCCTGTTACATCAGTTGTACGTAAATAGAACTGAGGACGGTATTTATTGTGGAATGGAGTGTGACGTCCACCTTCTTCTTTTTTCAAAACGTAGATTTCAGCTTTGAATTCAGTATGAGGAGTGATCGTACCAGGACGAACAACAACCATACCTCTACGGATATCTTTTTTATCGATACCACGCAACAATAAACCAACGTTATCACCTGCTTCACCACGGTCAAGGATCTTACGAAACATCTCAACACCAGTAATAGTAGATTTTAATTTTTCATCTTGCATACCGATGATTTCAACCTCATCACCTGAGTTGATAACACCTGTTTCAATTTTACCTGTCGCAACTGTTCCACGACCAGTGATTGTAAACACGTCTTCAACCGGCATTAAGAAAGGCTTATCAGTTTCACGAAGAGGGATTGGAATATATGCATCAACAGCATCCATCAATTCCATAATTTTCGGCATCCACTTAGCGTCTTTGTTAAGACCACCTAATGCAGAACCTTGGATGATAGGAGTATTGTCACCATCAAATTGATAGAACGTTAACAACTCACGGATTTCCATTTCAACAAGTTCTAATAATTCTGGATCGTCAACCATATCCACTTTATTCATAAAAACAACAATTTTAGGTACACCAACCTGGCGGGCTAAAAGGATGTGTTCACGAGTTTGTGGCATTGGACCATCAGTAGCAGCAACAACTAGAATAGCCCCGTCCATTTGAGCAGCACCAGTAACCATGTTCTTCACATAATCCGCGTGACCTGGACAGTCAACGTGAGCATAGTGACGCAACGCAGTTGAATACTCCACGTGAGAAGTATTGATCGTGATACCACGTTCTTTTTCTTCAGGAGCATTATCGATAGAAGAGAAATCTCTTACTTCTGATAAACCTTTTTCAGCCAATACAACAGTGATTGCTGCGGTTAAGGTAGTTTTACCGTGGTCAACGTGACCGATAGTACCAATGTTTACGTGTGGTTTCGAACGGTCGAATTTTTCTTTAGCCATTGCTAGTTATTATTAAATTGTTATTTTATATTTATTTACTTATCAAAAATTCTTTTCAAAAATCAGAGCTGTTGATCCAGAGGTTTGCACTCTGGACGACCTCTGCTATTCCATTTCAACACCTCTTAATCAGAGCTGTTGAGCAGGATTGAACTGCCGACCTCTTCCTTACCAAGGAAGTGCTCTACCACTGAGCTACAACAGCTGATTTAGTGGCATTAAATGTTTTTATTTTTTTAAAAGAGCGGATTTTAGAAAATTTTCTAAAATCCGACTCTTCTAGAGCGAAAGACCGGGCTCGAACCGGCCACCCTCAGCTTGGAAGGCTGACGCTCTACCAAATGAGCTACTTTCGCGGGATTAAAAAACTAATATGTAAAGAACTAAATTCAAACTAAATCATTTCAATCTGAGCTGACGCTATAAACCAAATGTTTAATTCGCGGATTAAAAAACTATCTATTTTAAAGAACTATTTTATATACTATATTTATTCTTGATCTCTTCTCTCTTTTTTTTGCTTCCCTTCGCCAAGGCTTCGGAAAACGAAGTGGGGAGAGAAGGATTCGAACCTTCGAAGTCGAAACAACAGATTTACAGTCTGTCCCATTTGGCCACTCTGGTATCTCCCCGGTAATATCACATTTAAAAAAGAGCCGATGGAGGGATTCGAACCCCCGACCAGCTGATTACAAATCAGCTGCTCTGGCCAACTGAGCTACATCGGCAATACCTTGTAATACTATATTTTAAAAGAACTTCAACCATTTTTGTAGTGGACAAAATACACTACCCCCTTGAAAAAGGATTGCAAATTTAGAAAACATTTGCGGAGTAACAAAAGTTTTAGAGGTTTTTTTCAAAAAAAATGCTTCCATCCTGATTTTGAGATCGCAAATTTATAGAAATCCCCGAATTAACGGGCTTTTATTACATTTTTTATTGTTAAATGGTTGTTATTTCTGATGCTGATAGACAGAAACTAGCTCTTTACCTCTATTTTGAAGGAAAAAATTGCGTTGAGCAATATGCTATAACCGACCTCGTTTTCATTAAAATCCTCCTATGCAAAAAAGCTACGAAGGATACTATCAAAACATCCCTAAAGTCATGGTTTAATATTTACTCTTTATCATTTTTTGTCATTTCGAAATTCTAAAAATCGAAAAACTGCGCAAAATTTTGATGGGGATAAACTAAAAAACTAAGACTATGAAACGCTCTCTCTCAACACCTGCCTTTATTAGCTGTGCATTGTTTTTACTTTGCAGCTACGACAAATCAAAAAAAGAATCAACCGATTTAAATGACAAACTCGCGAATCCCTATGATGTGATTATCGTTCCGGGTGTTCCTTACCAAGAGCCTTCGTTAAAAATGGTTTTGAAAGCAAGAATGTTATGGGCTAATTTTTTGTTTAAAAAGGGGTTTGCAAAAAATATCATTTTCTCCGGATCAGCTGTGTATACACCGTATATAGAAGGAAAGATGATGAAAATTTATGCCGACTCATTAGGCATTCCTTCTGAAAATACTTTCGTAGAAGAAGAAGCAGAACACAGCACAGAAAACATTTTCTATTCTGTAAAAATGGCCAGAGAACTTGGTTTTAAAAGGATTGCTGTAGCAACCGATCATTATCAAGCCATTCTTTTAAAAGGTTATATCAAGAAAAAATTTCCTGATGTGGAGCTAATAACCATCTGTTACAAAAACATCAACATGAAAAGTGAACTGCCTGAAATAGATGCAGAATCAGCTTATGCCGACCTTTTTGTTTCTTTGGCAGAGCGTGAAAATAAATTAAAACGTTTTAAGGGAACGATGGGGAAAAATATTATTGGAAATGAAAAGGACTCTTCTGTTTATAGCAGAAAAGTCCCGGTATTGGTAAAGAATTAATACCCTCGCGTGACCTCACCCCAACCCTCTCCTTGCTCAAGGAGAGGGAGTTTGAAACGAGTTGAGAAATTGTATCTTTTAACGAAAAATATTTTTCCTTATATGAAACTAAAATTATAGTCCCTGTACTTTTTCTTTGTGTTTTTTTACTTGTGATTTGAGTGCATCAATACTTGTATCAATAGCCTCTTCAAAGCTTTTACATTGCTTTTTTGCGAATAAATCATTGCCCGCAATGTGTAATTTTATTTCAGCTATTTTGTTTTCTGCTGAATCTCCTTTGTCAAGTTTCAAAGTTACTTCACTCTTTATTATGCCATCATAATAAGTGGTTAACTTATCTACTCGCTCTTCTACAAAAGCCAATAATTTTTTGTCTGCATCAAAATGCACTGATTGAATTTGAACTGTCATAATGTTTTCCTCCTAATTTTTAAAATTGTTGATTTTTTATTTTCACCCTTTCGGATGGGCTTGTTTGTGAACATTTTTTAATTTTTCTACTGTGTTATGCGTATATACTTGAGTTGCCGAAAGATTTGCGTGACCCAATAATTCTTTAATTGCATTTAAATCGGCACCGTTGTTTAGCATGTGTGTTGCAAATGTGTGACGTAAAACATGCGGACTCTTTTTGTCTACTGTTGTAACCATTGTAAGGTACTCATTCACGATTCGGTACACAAATTTCTCATACATTTTTTTTCCACTTTTTAGTTGAAAAAGGAATTTCCCAGGCAAACCGGGCTTTTTATCCATATAGGTTTGGATACTGTTTTTTACTTCGTTATTAAAAGGTACAATCCGTTCTTTATTTCGTTTACCAAGCACTTTAATCTGACAGGCGACTAAATCAACATTGGCTAATTCTAAATTAATAAGCTCTGAAAGACGAATTCCTGTAGCATAAAGGAGTTCTATGATTAGTTTGTTTCGAATACCCTCTAAGTCATCGCCAAAAGCTATGGTATCAAGTAAGGCATTCATATTGTCCTTTTCAACAAACACGGGTAATCGTTTAGATGTTTTGGGCGACATGATTTTTAGCATCGGGTTTTCTGTAACCGTGCCTTGTCGCAATAAATATTTGTAGAAGGTTTTAAGGGTAGTGATTTTGCGGTTTACGGAGCGGGGACTAATTTTCTGATCCATTAATTCAACTACCCAAGAACGAATAATGGTGTGATTAATATCAGAAAGATTTTTTATTTGATAAGTGCTCTCAAGAAAAGAATAAAATTGCTGTAAGTCGCCCGAATAAGCCAAAACAGTATGTTTTGACAAGCGTTTTTCGAATTGAAGGTATTGTAGGAAACTATCCCGGCTTGCGTCCATAAAAAATGAGAGAAAATATTCACTTCTTTTTACGTTACAACCTATGAAAAGTTATGGTAAAACAAGTAAATATTTCCTCTCAGGAAATATTTTTTGAACATTAGAAGACTATGCTTCTTCGTTGCGTTGTAATTTCTCTTTGTAGATTGCTTTGATTCTAGCTTCGCGGAATACAACAGAAGGTTTAGTGAATTTTGAACGTTCACGTAATTCTTTAACTACACCTGTTTTTTCAAATTTCTTTTTGAATTTTTTTAGTGCTTTTTCGATTGCTTCGCCTTCTTTAACTGGTACTATTAACATCTTTTATAATTTTTGATTTGTTGATTTGTTGATTTCCAGAATTTTAAATTCGGGATGCAAATATAACTAATTATTGCAAATTGGAAAATTAAATATTGAAAAATTGACCAAAATAACAGGAAAATACAATCGCTCATCGACTCCGCTCAGAGTGACGGGCTCAGTGTGACCATTCAGTGGTGCTATTTTACTTCATTATTTCTCTTGCAATTACCATTTTTTGGATTTCAGAAGTACCTTCTCCAATGGTACAAAGCTTACTATCTCGGTAATATTTTTCTGCAGGAAAGTCCTTTGTATAACCATATCCACCAAATATTTGAACAGCTTCCGTGCCTGCTCTTACACATACTTCTGAAGCATAATATTTAGCATAAGCGCCTTCTTTGGTCATTTTTTCACCTTTATTCTTCTTATCAGCCGCATAATACGTTAATAATTCGGCTGCTTCAATTTCGGTTGCCATATCTGCCAACTTGAAGGCAATGCCTTGAAAATGTGAAATAGGCTTACCAAATTGCTCCCGCTCTTTGGAGTATTTTAAAGAACACTCAAATGCACCTTTAGCAATCCCAACAGCCAAGGAAGCAATAGAAATACGACCGCCATCCAATACTTTCATTGCTTGCACAAATCCTTCTCCTTCTTTACCCATCATCTGATCTTTGTGAACTCGACAGTTATCAAAAATTAATTCAGCTGTCTCGGAAGCACGCATTCCCAATTTATTTTCTTTTTTACCAGATTTAAAACCTGGAGTTCCTTTTTCAATAATGAAAGCAGACATTCCTTTAGAATCCCCTTTTTCTCCGGTACGGACAATAACAACCGCTACATCACCACTTATTGCATGCGTAATAAAGTTTTTAGAACCATTGATTACAAAATAATCTCCGTCCTTTTTTGCAGTTGTTGTCATTCCACCGGAATCAGAACCTGTTCCTGTTTCTGTTAATCCCCATGCGCCAATCCACTCAGCTGTTGCTAATTTCGGAAGATATTTTTTCTTTTGCGCTTCGTTTCCGAAAGCTAAGATATGACCAGTACACAAAGAATTGTGAGCCGCCATTGACAAGCCTATTGAACCACAAATTTTTGACAATTCTACAATTGCCGTTACGTATTCTGTATAAGAAAATCCTGAGCCACCATATTCTTCTGGCACCAAAACACCCATCAATCCTAGTTCTCCAAGTTTTTTAAAAACGGGAACAGGAAATTCTTGTGATTCATCCCACTCCATCATTTTCGGACGAATGTGATCTTCCCCGAACTTTTTTATCATGTCAGCTATCATTCGCTGATTTTCGTTTATGCTAAAATCCATTGTTGCTGTTTTATTGAGTTCACAAAAATATAAATTTAAATGAGTTTTGGTTCTTTTGTTATCAAATAAATCGTGTGGAACTTATGCTGAGCATAATGAATTTACTTCTTAGTCATCAATTCAGAATTATTGATCCAGGCCATAAAATAAGGGTTAACAGCATCTCTGCGTTTAAGGACAATCAAAAAAGGTTTATTAAAAACCATTCTCTTGGGATGTTCAACAGGTTCAGGCAGTGCAGAGGTAAGATCCGCCACAATAGTTGCTTCACTCTCCACTTCGGCACCCAACTCATCTAAAATAAAGGCTGTTCTTTGCTCTGCTTTCACAACAACATACTCATTTTCTAGTGATGTAAATATGCTCCCAACTATAGAATCGTATTGGGTTTCAATATTAAAACCGAGTAATGGAATCTGTAAAAAATCCGGACCACTAATACAATATTTCCAGCCCAATGAATCCGAGTACATTTCTTTTTTTCCACGAACTATTTTTGAGTTGAGAGAGCTCAAAAGTTCTTTGAAAGTAAACAAGGACGATTCGGATGGGTTGTAAAGAAGAATCTCATGGTCTTTGTCCTTAGGATTCAAGCGAATCACAAAATCGCTATCATTTTTATAATATAAAATTTCAGAAATAAATTTCTCTTCTGAGGCCCCATACACGCCAAAGGATTCAACCTTTTCATTCTGAAACACCATTGGTTGGGGAAACCGTACCAATTTTATTTCAAAGGGTAAAGATTTTTTAAAATAAGCAGAGGCTGTTATCTTGGTTCCTTCTATTGCTACTTTTGTTTCCAGTTCATTTCCCTTCAATGAATTTTGATAGCTCACCGCATTATTAACCAATGTTAGTTCAGTATATTTTTCTTCAACTTTAAGTGAACCTACTTCTTTTCTAATCTCAGCCCAAGCATATAAAAAAGAAGAAGCATAAATATTATTCTTCGAAAGGCTTAAAGAGTCTTCAATTGTCGATAAAAAATTTGTCTTTTTATAATCCGACAAAAGTTTAACCTCAGGAAAGTCCCGCCCCTTGCAACACGTAAAGAAGAGTCCTACCAAAAATAAAAACAGTATCGCATTCCCTTTCTTCATTTTCACTTACTAATAATTCACCAAACTAATAATATTATCAGAATAAGGAGTTAGTTTTTCTCTTCCTTTTAAAAAGTCTAATTCCACAACAAAAGCAAATCCTGCTACTTTGCCTTTTTGCATTTCAATTAATTTTACGGCTGCTTCAGCTGTCCCGCCTGTAGCGAGCAAATCATCGTGAATCAACACATTCCAGCCCGGTTGAATTTCATCCACCTGCATTTCTACTTTTGCACTTCCGTATTCTAAATCGTATTCGTAGGAGATTTTTTTGTAGGGCAATTTTCCTGCTTTACGAACCAATATAAAAGGAATGTTCATTTTGTTTGCCAACGCAAACCCGAATAAAAAACCTCTGCTTTCAACACCTACAATAGCATCAATCTTTTTATCAGCTACACGATTAGCAAATTCGGAAACGATTTCGTTACACAATTGTTGGTTATGAAAAATAGGGGTTATGTCTTTGAATAGGATTCCCGGTTTAGGAAAATCGGCTACGTCTCGGATGGTTGATTTTATTTTTGTTTCTAGCATTTTCTTGATTTGATTTGGCGCGTTTCTCGACTCCGCTCGAAATGACCGCGCAATAAGATTTCAATCTACAATTAAATAAGGTACAATTTTACGGTATGTTTCCTCATCTACCAAATCTGTTTTCTTGATTTCATCAACAGTTTTGTATTTGCCGTGATTTTTGCGATAATTCACAATGGCATTTGCAACGGTCCATTTCAGATAGGGACTTTTTAAATCTGCTACTTCACAGGTATTGATATTTATTTTTTTGATTTTGGATTCATCTATGTCGATATACTTTTCTATGCTGCTTAATTTTTCCTGATCAAATTTCCATATTTCCAGAAGTTGTTCTTTATTTACAAAACCGCCAATTGAATTACGATACTTAATTATATTTTTCGCATAAAATGCACCGATTCCTTTTATAGTTGTGAGTGTAGCTGAATCAGCAGAGTTGAGTTCAATTACATTTAATCGTTCAACTTTAGAAGCATCTAGGGGTTTTGCTGTTTCTACTTTTCCATCTTTAAATATAGATTTCGATTTTTCATCGGCATGAGCAATTTCTGCAGGAGAACTAATTTGGATAAAAGGTTCCAAGGTTTCGTATTGTTCTTTACTTAAGCAATACATTTTTTTTACATCTTCTTTTGTTCTGAATTTACCACCTTTTGATTCATACTTTTTAATCGATTTAATTTGTTTGTCGTTTAAGCCTAAGCGCTTCCAATTTTGTTCTGATAAATTATTGGGGTTAAATGAAAATCGTTCAACATTATTATGTTCTTCCAGCTCTATTTCAGGTTTGTGACCATATTCTTTTGCTTCTACTTTATCTTCAATAGTTGCCTGAAATGCTTTTACTTCTTTATCAAACTGAGTAAAATCGACTGGGTCCTGACTAACAAAATTGGAAGAAATATTGAGATACAAAACCAGGGCGCAAATGATGCTCAATAAAATAAATACTCCGTTACGTTCACGTTTATTGAACGTGAAAAAATCGCGAAAAATGTTTTTCATAAATTTTTTAAAAATTAATTTGTACTACATTTTTACAAAAGCCATCAAGGGCGATTATACTTACGTGTTGGAGTAGTACGTTTTGGGGCAGTAAAATCAGATAGAAAACAAGAATACTAGTTTTCTATAAATAAATTATTTTCAATCAAAAAAATGAAATTATTTTTTTGCTTCATCATTGTCTTCAAAAGAATCCTGTTCCGCTTTTGGAGGAGTTCTTAATACTTTTACAAAATAATAAATTGTAACTGCTGTAACCACAATTTCTGTTACGAGCATCATTATTAATGCGGATGAGTTCATATTATAAATCTCCCTTCTTTAACGCGTTTCTTGTATGCGATATAAACTAAGTAAGCAACTGCAAACCAAACTAACAATAAACCAACACGTGAAATATTCACATATAGCAATTGTGTTTTTAATTGTTCAATAATTGCAGGATCTGTTGCTGCCAATATCTGTTTGTCAATTCCTTCATTTTTTATTTGGCTCCAAATTCCGGGTAAGCTTGCAATAAAAACCAATCCTAACATTATTGGAGTAACGAACTTAATAATGTATTTAAATATTGTTGGCACTTTAATATCAGCACCACTCGTAATTTCCCTCCAGCCTTTATCCATGCCAAACACCCAAGCAAACAAAATGATTTCTAGGAGTGCAAAAACGACTAGCGAAACCGTTCCTGCCCAATAATCATATTCATCAAACACACCATAATTAAAAAACAGAACAGTTGGTAAACCCAAAATCAATACTGTCAAACCAAAAGTCCAAGCAGCTTTTTCCCGTTTCCAACCAAATTCATCTTGCAAGAATCCCATGCATGGAGTTCCCATTGCCAATGAGGAAGTGATTCCTGCAAAGAATAATAATCCAAACCAAAAAACACCGCACATCACACCCAGCGCGCCACCAAACTGATCGAATAAATATGGAAGTGTTTTAAATCCTAACCCAAGTCCTCCATTTTTTGTCATTTCCACAACGGCATCTATTCCCAAATAACCAACAGCAATAGGAATAATGATTGCAGAACCTAAAACGATTTCTACAAAACCATTCATCCATCCAGCACTCATTGCATTTAAAGCTATATCATCTTTTGAACGAACATACGAAGCGTAACATTGAATGGATCCCATTCCAATTGAAAGTGTAAAGAATATTTGCCCAGCAGCTGCCAACCAAACTTTGGCTGACCAAATACTAGAAAAATCGGGAGTCCATAAAAAGTTTAATCCTACTGTCCCATCGTTCACGGCACCATGGTCACCTGCTTTAAGTGTTACAGCAATAAATGCCAATATAGCACCAAAAATAATCAATAAGGGCATTCCAATCTTCGCTACTTTTTCCACTCCACCACTCAATCCGCGTGAAAGAATCCAAGTATTTAATAACAAACAAATAACCCAAAATATAATTGGTTCAATTGTTTCCAAAGAAACATAACTGCCAAAAAAGGAAGCTACTTCAGCTTGAGTTTGACCAGAGAAACTACCAGTGATCGAATGCCACATCCACGATAACGTCCATGACTCCAAGTAACAATAATAAGCAGCTACTGCTAGATTTGTGAAAATTCCAAAAACACCAATGTATTTCCAAAACTTACGTTTATCCATAGAACCAAGAATAAATGGAGTGCTATGATGTCCTTTATTTCCACCAAAACGCCCCATACTCCATTCAACATATAACAATGGGATTCCCATTAACAAGAAACAAACTAAGTATGGAATAATAAAAGCTCCACCTCCATTTTGAATGGCTTGTACTGGAAATCTTAAAAAATTTCCTAAACCAACAGCATTACCTGCCATTGCTAAAATGAGTCCTACACGTGAGCCCCAGGCTTCTTTATTACCAGTCATAGTTAATTATCTATTTAGTGCTTTCAAATATATAGAAG
>ENA-ORBV01004578-ORBV01004578.1-microbial-mat-metagenome-genome-assembly--contig:-NODE-4578-length-26334-cov-5.031877_pt1 | contig 26334 bp, 12 predicted proteins | sample MGYA00237777_ERZ505514 | MGnify/ENA primary metagenome ERZ505514 (study PRJEB26160, sample SAMN06269048) | microbial mat metagenome | isolation source: Oligotrophic lake microbial mat | place...
GCACATGTTTTGTCTAGTGGAAGGTTCTTATTCAGTTGTGTCAGTGATTGCTGTCAGTTTAGATAGTCTTTTGTAGAACCCTGTAGGGATGGCTTGGAAGCATGCTTAGTGTGTCTGCGTTAAGATACTTCAGTTGTTGGTTCAGTTTGAGGTCTGCTTGAAAGTGTAGGCTTCCTTCAGTTGACTACATTGGTTCTGTGTCCAAATGTGGAAAGAAGTTTTCTAATTCAATTGAAGTGATGTCTTTTGTTGTTCTGTGTTACTGACATCTCTCTTCTTGACTTGTCTAGCCAAATGCTACAGGTACATTGTAGGCAGTTGCATCCTGCTAGTCTGTTTGCTGAGTTCTGGAACTTGGCTCTCCACTTGAGCATGTCGTCATGATAGGACCTTGTGTTGTTGAATGCTGCTGTGCCATCATCTCAACACAAGCTGCAACATTTGCTTTTGGCACACACCCATGGTTAACCTTTTTCTTGAGGGATTCCATTGCTGTTGCACTCATAACATTTGTCCACAAAAGTAAGTGCTGCTGACTGCATTCCAAACGTGATTGAGCTCAGGCAATGTTTGATGTAGATTTGATCTTCAGTTCTTCCGGCGGCAAGACCTTGCAAAAGTGGGTGACTGCTTTTCTCACTAGCTTAAGTCTCAATGATGGGTAGAATTCTTTGACATCCATTGATGCAATTGCAGCATTGTTGCATGTTGTTCCTTGATTCTCAAGTTGGTCTTTGAGATCAGAGCCTTGGATTTTGTTGTTGATGCGCATCACACTTGTTGTTGCTCTTCTTCTGCTTGAGTGTTTGGTGTGCGCAGTGTTTCCACTATTTTTTTGTCTTTCTCTTCTTGTAAATGTTTGTGGAGGGCTTTCAATCTTCCTTCAGTTCACTGGCATTTTGGAATCTGCCGTGTGGAGTCTGTGAATGAATCCATAAGAATGAGGTCTTCTCGAGTTGACCCTGGAACAAATTTCTCTGGTTTGACACACAAAACACTCTTTGTCTCACAGTGATGCCACAGATGCACCTTCTTTGAAGTCATTGTGATTAGTTGTTGGGGCAGTGTTGCTTTCCCCCTCCAAAATAACAACATTTGTAGATGTCTTCAGTTTTGTTGTTTGCATGTTCATGAAGTTTGACGGTTCAATTTGGGATTGCATTTGTGGGACGATCATTGGTGGACAATGGTGATGGTTAATCTCTGAGTGTCTCAGACTTGGATTTGTTTGTCATACTCATTTGTCTCTCTCTTTTTTGTTGCTGATCAACACAGCACATTCTTTGGCCTGGATTTTTTGGGATCTCCTTTCTTTCCGTTGCGGATTTGATTGCATTTTGACCGATGGGTTTCTCATTGGGCAGTGTCTTTGTCTGCCGGTCTTGACAAGTGCTTGAAAGTTACCGGTCGCAGCTCTGCTCATTGCTAGCTACTAGTCTAGTTCCATTGGATTTTTGACATTGGAAGTCAAAAGAACCATGTTGTTTTCTTTGTTGTAGATAAATACCCTCTTTTATGGTGGTGCCTACAACTTGAAACAGCTCTTGGAACACTAACTTGTGCTAGCAAAATCAGGCTCCCCCGGCGATTTTAACGCTCGGAAGTAAATTCAAATTTCAAAGCATGACTGATTCGCCCACAACAGTAATTCAAATTTGGACGTCTCTGTTTATGACAAACAATAAAATAACGACCTACCGTAGCCAACTGGACAACTCCAGCACTCCAGTAGACTACTTACGTCGAAGCACTGGTACAATTGTACCAAGGAATGACCTAATAGACTAGTGCATCTCTTCATTGATTTTTCGTTAATAATCAATTGACCACACACACCATGAGCACTACAGGAACGGCAGCCAGCGCAGCCACCAGCAAGTCTCAAAAGCACTTTGATCAATTGCGCCGTCTCGTCTTGAAACGCAATCCCGATTTGGATGAAATTCGTGCCTTGGTGGAAAAAGATCCAACCTGTGTCCAGTTCAGTGACTCCCAACATGGACTCACAGCCTTGCATTGGTCTTGTGTCTTTCAATGTCCTCTTAGCATAGTACAATTCCTCGTAGAAACATGGCCACCAGCGTTGTCCTTGGAAGATGGCGATGGTCGAACACCACTGCACCACGCGTGTCGTCCCGAAGGACGTGTGGATGTAGTAGCGTATCTGTTGGAGCAATCCTCCAATAAGCAAAGCACCAATAACAACAACAATACTGCCAACAAACTGGTGACACTCCGCGACCACAGAGGCAAAACGCCCTTGCATTGTGCCTGTGCGGAATTGGTCCCAACCCAAATGGTGCAATTGTTGTTGCAAGCCAACCCGGCGGCCGCCAAAATCCGTACCCGCGAGGGACTGACGCCCTTGCAGCACGCTTGTGATTATCAAGCTCCTCCCAGTACGATCCGTGTCTTGGTCGATGCGTATCCCGAAGCGGTCAAGTACTTGCCGGCTCCCAATCAGATCAGCAATGCGGAGGACGACGAGTATGAGGAGGACTTGACTAGTGATGTACAGAGTGCAGCACAAAAGCTATACACGCAAGCCAAAAACTATTTGGCATATAAAGTGAAACAGATGGAAGAAGAAGCCGTGCGAAAGGCAGCCGAAGAAGATTGGCAACGCCAACAAGAGGCCATTGAAAGAAACAGCAACACCAAGTCTGGAAATAACAACAAGAAGGATCGCGTCATGATGCGACGTCGCATGGAACCTGACGAGGAAGAATTTGGTGGTAATGCTGTGGCTATTTCGGCTGTTTCCGGCGAATACGATACTTCTGTGGTGGACGATAAAGAACACCGTTTCCACAACAACAACAGTGTAGCACAGCAGCAAAAACAACAAGCACTGGAACGATTGCAACAAGATCAAATGGATATGGAGAAAAAAGCTGCGGAACTGGATCGATTGATTCAACAAAAAGAAAGTTTGTTGGAAACGGAACGATTTCAAAAGGAAACGGAGCGCTTGTTTGGAAACAACAAATCTCTGCCTCCTCCGACGAACAATGATTCGGGGATTGGTCGCAGTCGCTCCTTTGATGCACGACCACAGTCTACAAATAATCAAAGACCAGCATCTCGTAATGCCCAGTCACAGCCACGACCTGAACGCCATGAACATCATTATAGTACAGATTATCGAAACAACAACAACCCAGGAGGAGGAAGATATAGTGGCGAAGACTCTGAAGACGAAGAACTGTTCGACTCCTTGCGCAATTCCGCTAACACAAAGGGACTGTACCCCGAATCCAAGGTACAAAACGGACTAGATACATCATCGTGGATGATATCTCAGCAACAACAGCAGCAGCAAGAAACAACAGTCATGGCAAGTGGTAGTAAGTATGGAAAAGGGCCTATTCGAGATGCCAGTCCTGCCCCACCTCGTGATATTATGGTCACACAACAGCAGCAACCACAACACTATCCTACGCGACAGCATAACGACACCGAAGACCCCATTATGAGAAATCGCAAAGATACCACTTTTGTAGATCCCGTCATGAGAAATCGTAAAGATACTACCATTGGGATGGATGATATTCCAACCAATGACCCGAATCCAAGCGGCGGCGATACCGTCCTGCAAGCACAACTTGAACGAGCACTTCGACTCTTGGAAGAGACTGAAGAACGACGCGAACAGGAATTACAAGAACAAAAGGAACAACAGGAAACTTTGCAGCAAGAATTAGGAATGCTCATGGAAAAATTGGCCATGTCGGAAAAGGTACAACGCCAGCATGAAGAGCAGCAGCAACAGCGCATTGCAGCAGCACTAGCAGCATCAAGGGATCCAGGTGGGACGCACATCAAGGGACTGGGTGTGACAGAAACGGCATCATCATCTAGGATGAAACAGCCACCCGGTACCAACAGTTTTGGACAGGTTTCTACCGTGGATAGTAAGGAGCCGTCCTCACCGAATCAGTCAAAGGGACCAGTGCAGCCAACCCCGCTTCAAAAACAAAAGGAAAACTTTAACAAAAATCGCAATAGCGTCACCAATGCAACTGCCAATGCTAGTAGCAAGGAAGAGCAACGCCAACCAGCCCAAGAAGAAGACTCCATGAAAGATGGAGCGGGAATGACACCACTTTACGTTGCCTGCACCAATGGAGCATCGTATACGGTTCTCCAATTGTTGTTGGCTCAATTTCCTGTCGCCATTTATCAGACGGACTGTGCTGGCAACACAGTCCTTCATCACGCTTGTTCCTGCCCATCCACCGTGCTGGAAAATTTTCAATTGTTGTTGGATATCTTTCCGGCGGCTGTCTTGATGACCAATCAGTCCGGCGAAACACCCCTTCATGTGGCCTGCAAACATCATGCTCAACGTCTCGAAGTGGTGCAGCTCTTGGTGGATACTTCGAATCGCTTGGAAGAGGAAATAGCGGCCGCCAAAGATGCAGTCTTGTCGTTACGGGAACAAGAACAGCAGAAACATCACCAGAAGAAGCAACCAACACCAGGTGGCGGTGAGGGTAGCACGCGTCAGGAACGTTTGCCAAAGTAGGAGTTTTATGGCATCCTTTTCTTGAATTTGGTTTCTAAATCGATTCTTTGCCTTGGTTATTATGGGTTAGAAATACTATAGCGTGTCAGTACTAAACGAAAGGAAACTAAGTGATCGATCTAAGACGTTGATTGATGATGTACTTCGTAGATGAAATTTCTAGAACCAGAAAGTTTATTTCTAATTTCTAGTTCCATGCGAGTCTCTACTATTGAAATAGTCTCAAGCACCGTAACGACAGGGAGGGGTATCTTTATTGCAAAGTATTAAAAAAATGACTAGTGCCAGGGGCATAAAAGGTAGGGCGCCATACGTAATGCTTCGCGGCATTCATAGACACCCTGAAAGGTGCTACTGGCAATCAACACATGCGGTAGTAACTTTGGGTAGCTGGCGTTTCCCTCCATGATGGATATGATACACGAATGTATATTTTGAAGTCTGCTTCTGTTTGCTTGAAGCACCAACAGATCCACCGGGCGTATGGCCATTTTGGTCATGAACTGAGGGTCCGCTATCGTTTGGTCCGGCTTTCGAAAGGGCACGATCCGGAGGATGCCGTATAATTTGTGACTATGTTCCTTGGACCGATTGGCCAACGCCAAATGGAAGACTAGTGACTCACGTAAGTCACAACAGGCCTCGTAGAATTTATTTTCCAGCTCCAGCAGGCAAGCATTGGCGTGCACACTGTTCCGTCCCCTAGCCATGACACAATGGCGTGTCCCATGCTCTATAAAACTTAACTGGCAATGGAACAACTGCTCCAATTCCCTTCCTGCGCTCCCTACAATGATCCTCTTGAAAAAATGGGATCCAAATTCCATGGGTAGATTCCGTCGCACAGTGATCGGTGGCTCGTCAATCGCTCCGTCGTCGCTGTCGTCGTCGCCTCCTTCGTCGCTGATTGTGCTCTTGGCCAAAGGACTTTTCGGTGTCATATTGTTATCAGCATTGAGGTTGGATAAGGCTGGCATGGTTGTTGTCGAATGCGTGTTGTTGTTTTCAGACATGTTCGTGCGAGCTTGGACCATGTGTTGTGGAACATGTTCATCCATGCGACTTCCTCCCCCAGATTGAACCTTGTAGTAGACATCTTGGGACGACAAGCCCTGCTTATTTCCCGCAACATTATGATTTGGTTGTTGCACGGAGGAGGACAGAATCCAAGCCTCTTCTTGTCTGGGTAGGGGATCAATCCGCAGGAGCAAGACGGGAGTAAAGGGAGCAAAAGCCAATTTGTGTTCTGGTACAAGGATGCAAACGCCACCCCCACCAACATCATCCTTGTAATTTTCTGGATGCATTTTGGTAGTAGTAGACGGAAAACCATCCCCGTGAACTCGAACGGTGTACAATCGAGTCTCCTCTATTGACTGAGTTTCCAAATCGGTTGCACACACTACGGACTCTACGACGACGCCATACGAAACAGTGTGGTGGTGGTTGTTTGGAGGATGGTTGTCATTGTGCACCTCATTCTTCTTGTGCCGAGAGAAAACGACGCGACAACCAACTGGGAACTTGGCTGCCGCTGCTACCAGTACAGTGTTGTCACCCTTTGTCGGCAGGACGCTGCTACCTCTTTTTCTTCTATTATCACAGATACTCTCTGTCATCTTTCCAATCATTGGACGCTTCTGAATATTCTACCGGGTGCCATGCAGGGAGTAACAATTAGTAGCTACTCCAGTGCTGTAGTTCGAATAGAGTTGGTGATGTCGGCTGCCCTGCTTAATTGTGGTGCATGTCAATTAAGTAGACACACTCTATCACCTTCACTTGTACCAACACTTCTGATTTGGAGTTCCCTTTTGATTGTCAGGTTTTGTTCAGATCACTTTGTACACACCACCCGGTTGTAGCGATTGGCCCGAGGGGAGACCGGGTGCAACCAGTGCTACGAGCGAGGGCACAGCCCGAACATAGCACTGCAAGGTCCTACCTGGCGATGCGGTAGGAATGAATGCACGCACAATGTCTCCGAAAATAAAAGATTCGCCCCTTTTTGTTGGCGACGCACTGAAGCTTAACGAAGCATCACCGAAGGGACACCGAAGTGAATAGGGAAGCGACACCGAAGTGACACCCAAGCAACAAATAGTCACTTTGCGCACTTATGTAAGGGATGCCGAAGCGACCAGGACAACACGCTAGAAGCGAAACCGAAGCGAAACCGAAGCGACACCGAAGCGACACGAAGCGTGACCGAAGCTCACCAAGAAACATTCTGATTGGTTAACAATTGGGGCATTGTGCGGTCATGGCATTCTTCCGGTCGCCAAGTGGGACCCTGCTGGTGTGCAACCGGTCCACAGGAGGACCAATCGCTGCTGGATGGCAAAAGGAGTGCCCCCCCCCCCTCAAGTGGTGGCTGTGGCAAAACAGCACTTCGTAACGGCTTTTTAACGTCTGGAAAATCATTTGCTTAAACAGTTTCATGACCGGGACATCAATTTCATGACCTGGAAATTTACTTGGATGGATTCATTCCCTTGCAGTTTTCCCGCATGTGATCCACATGGATGAAACAAATCATGCTGTTTTGCCACACAATTTGGGTTGTTTCACTGTGGGAAAACACCACCACTTGAGCAGGTGGGTGCTAGCCAGACAATCACAAGAACCAAATTAAGTCACGACACACCCAAGCAGACCTGCAGCAGCGCTGCGTGCTGACTCAATTGTTGTCACAACGCTGCACGGTTGTGGCATGCACCGAGTTCAGTCAAAATGATGGTGGGGCTGAAATTTTGATGCGCATGGGAAACGCTCGGGCAAGGAGTGGCCACCACACCAGGTGCCCGCACAGGTGCTCTCCAGGCAGTTTGCAGGATTCTGAACTTCAAGATTGCATTGGAGACATCTCCTGTTGCCATTTCTCGCCCAATTTTAGCCCGTTTTCAATGATCCTTGGACCAATGTGACCCCCATGATCTGGAGAATGCATCTGGTGAGTTTTCAATTTGTGTTTGACTGCACATGTCATCAGAAAAATAACTTTGTAATGTGGCAGTCTCACTTTTCAAAAAACTGTCCAAAGTCATTGCCAAATTTGTCATCATTTGTTGTCAAGTCAAGGTGAGAAAAGTTGAAATTAATTGACAAAAAAGAGTGCATTGCAGATGCCATGGTGTTGAGTTTTATCAACGTGCATTTTTATCTGCAGAAAACATCATTGTCATCATGCACAAAAAGCCCCAAAAGAAAAAAATCGGATGCCAAAACACATGCTGCCAAACCCACTCAAACGGAAAAGCCTGTTGATCTCATCTTGATGCTGCTCATGCCGGCTAGTTGGACCTGCTGTTAGTGGCATCTTCAAGCATGCTTCTCCTGTTTTGAAGAACAAATCTTTTGCTGCTGTTGATGTTCCTCTTCTGTTGTTCAATTTGCCCCTGCTGCTGCCACCACAATCACTGCAGTGCTGCTGTTGATGCTGCTGCTCAACCAGCTGTTGTTTCCTTCAACAATGCCCCCCTGTCCTAAGGTTGGTGACTCCATGTGCAGTCCCAAAAAGAAGAGCAGCGGGTTCCAAGCCCCTGACAAATGCAAGAAGATGACGTGGAGGATGAGCCAGAGCAATCTCTTTCAGGGGCCAGAGCCCGACCCAAGGTTCACAGGCACTCAATCTGAGCAAGTGTCTTTCTCAAAGGATTTGAAAGAACATGAACATGGCATTCTCAAGCCCACTGAAAGCAAGAGCATTGTCAAACACAATGTGCTGATGTGGAAGAACGGCTTGTTGCCTACCTTGATCTAAGAGCTGAAAATTGCAAGAGGGACAAGTGCACTGTCCCATGGTTGACCATAAAGGAACTGAAGTTTGCTGATCAGCTTGGTCATGAAGGTTTCAAAGCATCCGATGGATGGCTGTACGTACCAACAGTAGAATTTATCCACATGCAAACGCACTTTGAGGCTCTATCTGCACTAGCCACTAGTAGGAAGAGCGAGCATTTTGTGTACCCGCGAGTGTAAATAGCTAACCGACTCACTAGCTTATTGGATAGAGCTTTGAACATACTTGATCTTTATATTTGGAACTGAGTTATATGGTGTGATCGTTCTGGCGAAACCCAGGAGGTCGTTTTCGTTCACCATATCCTCTACTACTACTACTACTACTACTACTACTACTACTACTGCTACTCATTCTTCTCATGTCGTGGATGCCACGGGAGCAGTGGCTATTGCGTGGCAATGCTATTGATTCATCATGACGATGATGGTGACCACTATGAGGTGGTCTGGCTATGATGGGTTTTCCGACTGGCCCCATCACTGTAAAAAATGTTTCCTCCAGCTGAAACGCTTGGTATGGCTCCAAGTCTTGATGACTGGCAACCTTATCGCAGCGGTTTCCTTTCATACAATATCCCATAATGTGATACCACAAGCAGGTGGTTTTGTCTATAACCAGACGCGCCGGTATGCGTCGGACGGCCGCCTTCAGATTATGGTCTATGCCATAGCCTCGCAGAATGTATCGAAACCGATTGGGGTGGGGATTGAATACCTTGTGTTTTCCATTGAATTCTTTAGACTCTTTTTGTAGTTGTTGCAGCTGCTGCAGTTGCATGGTAAAGGAAGAATCTTGATTGGAGGATGCGCTTCCAAGGATGTGTTTTTGTTGCCGAGCCCTTATTTTTTTACTACGAGTGACCGACTCAGCAATAGGTTCACAGATTATTTCGCCTTCTTCTTCTTCCTCATCCTCCAAAATATACCCGCGCCGCTTCAATGCGCTTCCAACAAGACGCTGTTGCTTCTGCTGCTCACTGGGATGACTACTATTGGCGGCCGATGCATCCGCTGGTATGCCAAGTCTTTCGTGTTCGTCTTTTTCAAAGGCGGTATCAGACTCTTTATGAATGGTTACAGGGCTTGTGGAGGATGTAGCTCTGTGCGGAGAAGCAGCAGTAGCGTTGCATGTTGTATCCATAGCTTTTGCTTCCTTGGCCGCTATTTCTGCTTTTCGGGTTTGTTGTTGTTGTTGTGGGTCCAAGGAAGTATCATTCTGGTTATAACTCGTTGCAGTGATAGTCTCGGATGTAACGTCCGGTGTAGAAGCCGAAGTAGCAGTCCACGTTGTATCCATAGGTTTGGGTTCCATGGCTGCTGCTGCTACTTGAGGGGGTTGTTGTTGTTGTGGGACCAAGGACGTATCATGCTGATGGTCAACGGTTGCAGTCATTGTCGATAATCCAAACGCTCCTAATGGGGAAGCAAACGTAACTGCTGTATCCGTAGCCCTTGTTTCTATGACTGCTGCTTTTGGGCTTTGTTTTTTTTCTTCCAGTTGCCCCATGTTCGTTGTGACTTCAGGATAGCTGACTTCACGATAGTAAAGATCCTTGGGTGAAACATAGAACCGAAAACCAGCGTTGCTCCTTTTGCTTGCAACATCCTTGTTGTTGCATTTACTGGAAGAATCATCATCGAGGACCAGCACTTCATACTTGAGACTGCTCGTCAGATTTTCTACCAAATACTCTGACATTAGGACCACGCCCTTCACAGAATTAGTCGTGGATGAGGTAGGATGTTCCCTTATCCAAACCGGAGTCCACGGTGGAAATAGCAGTCCATCTTCTGGAAGAATTATCGTAGGAGTAGTACAAACTTTTGCCTTCTTCTCAGGGTCGTGACTGTGAAAGGCTGGAAACTCAACCTTGTAGCAGTATGGGCGACTCGGATCTGACAAGTCGATGCCCACCTCCACAACGAGACCCTTTGCATGATAAGTGCTTACGAGGAAATGGAACTCCTGGGAGTTGTTGTTTGCTCTACCTACTCCTGCACCAACATGAACGAAAGAACCAACTGGATAACGATTTTTGCGAGCATGCTTTGGAAGAAGTGGCTGAAAATCACGCTCCTCATCACTGTCAGTCGCTGTGGCTTCACCTTCAGCCTGTTTTCCATCGCTCGCAGTCTTTCCTTGGCATAATGGTAAGTCTTCGCACTTGACCAAAGGCTGACACTCTTCCTTTACTTTGTGCTCTTGTTTAATGTTCGTCATGGTCTCGACAAGTGGCATGGATTTCTCCCTCTTTGTTGGTCTAGTTAAGATGCTGTAGTGACAGAGACTCGCTCCTCTCCTACTAGCATTCATTGTGTTCATCGTAGTTCCCCGTGGATCGACGCTACATTTCGCGAGCGCATTGCTGGATGAGCTGAGGTTTTGATGTGAAGAATATTCCAGTCAATTCAAAATCTGTTCCAATCGCCGGGGCCGCTACGCCCAAGGTGCATTGCACACCTTTACGGTGCGACTTAGAATTTAGCAAGACCGTGAGAAATGCACAAAATCTCGGACCCACACTCCTTCAGCTTTCTGCTTCACAGACTTCACCCAAAATGCAAGACATCATTGTTTGTGATGACTGCCCTGTAGCCCCTGTTCTGGCTTCCATGCTACCAAAAGCTCGTAGAGTGCCTAGACTCCAAGGAAAGGAACCCCATCGAGCATTCATTCCTCCAATCGGCCCAGTTTGATGACTGTGATCAACTTGTTGAAATGCAACCTATTTCGTTCCAGTTCCTACACAAAAATCAAACGCAACGGCCTCGAGGCTGCTGTGGCTGAAAATCAGATGCTATGGATGTAACAGCGCTTGGATCTACATTCGTCTAAATTGTGAGCGTCTCGATCATGAGTTTGTGGGACTGGTTCTTTTCACGCGCACTTTCCTCTTTCTTCCAACGCTAAGTACACAGTCTAACGTACTGTATTTAACTCAGTCGGGGAATGCCCGGCGTTGCAAGCATATTCCACATTAACAATTGCTTGCCGGTCTGGCGATCTTTGCAACTTCTTCAACTGTCACATAATGTGGTTGCAATTGTGATGACTGGATCAACGGAGAACCATAGTACATTCGTAGTAGCACGACAAACAACTATGTCGCAGGTGATTGCTGCATGCCATCAAGTACGATTCAACCGAAGACGAGAATCCGGTAGTCTTTTTTACTTACTTTGGTGGAAGAAAGTCAAAGTTTCAAATTTGCATCTTCTCAAATAGTAAGCTTAAACCAACAAGTTAAAACACAAGTTACTGCCATAGCTAACTATTATCTGAATTACAATCATCCCCATAACCATATCCCCATAACATAAAATCATGCCTTGGACATTTGGTCCTCGTTCCAATGGCGGCACCGCCATGTTTTGGTATTTTTTGGTCGGCATTGCCGGCTTGGTCGCCAGCATTGTCTACAACTATTTGATCCTCGAACAACAATACGCCAGCACTCCCGCCAATGCGTGGGTCCTACTGGGAGGGGTGACATCCAACAGTGCCGCCTTTCGGATTCGCTTAGGCGATGGTGACATGGACACGAGTAGCAGCAGCAATAACAACAACCAATTGATTGTGAAAAAGAGCAGCGATGGGGAAGTGGTGCAAATGATTGCCTTTAATCAAGAGCAGCAGAGGCAGCACCCCATCATGAAGGAATATGGTCTCTATGGACTTGTGGTGAATGGTTTGGAACCTACCACACGATATTCGTATTCCGTAGAAGTTACGGATGATAATGGCAATGGCGCCTCTTCATCGGCCTTGTCGGGATCCTTTCAAACACCGGCTCCGGAAGGGACGGCCTTTAATTTTACCATTGCCGCGGCGGGTTGTGCTTGGACGGGATCTAAAGCCATGATTTTTGATACCATTCGACAAGATCATCCGGACGACTTGCAATTGTTTTTGCATTTGGGCGATTTTCATTATGAGGATTTGGATACCGACGACGTGACCAAGCGGTTGGATGCCATTGGAACCGTCTTGAACAGTCCGGAACAAGCCGCCTTGTATCGAAATGTACCACTGGCGTATGTCTGGGATGATCATGATTTCTTGGGCAATCAAGAAGCAGGAAAAGTGAGAGGTGATGACATGGCCAGAGAGGCGGCGCTCTTGTCCTACCAAATGGCCATTCCCCATTATCCCTTGTCGGCGGCAACCCAGGACAATGGTACTGCAGATGTCCTACCCGTTCCCATTTATCAGGCCTTTACCATTGGAACGGTCCGGTTCATCTTGACGGATTTGCAAAGCGAAAGCAACGAAAACAGTATTTACAGTGAAACACAAAAGGAATGGCTCTTTCAAGAATTGCAACAAGCGGCACAATACGACTTTGTGGTACTGGTCACGAGCAAACCATGGATTGGAACGCCATCGGACGACAATGATTTTTACGGGTCTTGGATGTCGGAAGAATACAAGTCCAATCGAGCCGAATTGTCCAATTGGATTAGTGATACCATTGGTGCACCGGATGGACCACAGAACTTATTGGTGATTGGAGGCGATGCTCATATGGTTGCCTTTGATGATGGGACCAATACCTATTACGGCGATCAGGTGACTGGTGGCGATGATGGAGTCAAGTCGTTTCCCATTTTACAGACGGCACCCTTGGATCGTTTAGGCTCTTCCAAGGGTGGGCCCTATTCGGATGGCTGTCATGCCTTGGAATGGGAGCGGACACAACAATACAGTACCATTCGTTTCGAATTTCCAGATTTGACGCAAGAAGAAGATGGGAATGCCACTGCCACGGCGTGTATGGAGATTGAAACCTTTCGCGTCGACCCCTTCAGTGCGTATGATATCACGTCAGATAAAATCTCCAAGGAATGGTTGTTTTCCAAGCGGCTTTGTGGCAAATATTTCCAACCGGCATCTTCGGAAAACTTGAATCAGCAACCGGCGTCGTGTCCCGTAGAACTCATATCCCCCATTTCCATTGGTTTGTGCGCCGTGGGAGCCGTCTTGTGCGCCGTTCTGGGCTGCATGACGTGCATTTTTTCCATGCGAGACCCGACGCAAGGAAGTATGAAACAAGCGTTGTCTGGCATGTTTGCAACTTTGACGGCGTGGATCTTTGCCGCCTTGACGGTCTCCGTTGGGGCATTGACGCCCTATTTCAGTGGAATTAATCAATTCGATCTGGCCACAAGCTTTATCATTGCCATGGTCATGTTGGTGGTGATGATTTTTATTCTCGTTGTTGTGGTATTCTGTTGTTCCCGAAATCAACAAAGAGTGTCGTCCGGCTCGCCCCGCAATACCAAGAGCTATATTGTACGAGAGCAGCCTCTGGATGACCCAGAAATTGCCGTGACGGATGGTCCAACGTCTTCATCCATAACGACCCCATCGGTATTCCGGGAGGCGACAACGTCCGAAATTAGCGAAACAAACCTGCCACAAGGTGCCATCTTGACAGGAGCCAAGAAACTGCACGCGAAGGGTCTCAAGGGACAAGGAATCAAAGTTGCCGTGATCGATTCCGGAGTCGATAAAGATCATCCTGGCTTTAATGGAAAAGTGACCAAACAAATTTGGTATAGGGAAGGCTCCCCTTTGAGTGAGGACGATCACGGTACTCACGTTGCAGGGACCATCCATCTCATGGCCCCGGAAGCGGAGTTGCATGACTATCGCGTCTTTGGTGCCGAAGGTGACATTGGTGTCGACACGGCCATTGCCACAGCCATTCAGGCAGCTGTCGATGAAGGCTGTCAGGTCATCAACATGTCCCTGGGTGGACCTAGTTCCAACGACGTCATTTGGAATGCCGTACAATATGCGGATTCCAAAGGCGTGGTCATGGTGTGTGCAGCTGGTAATGAAGGAGACAACAATCCACTGACCAACGAGATTTCCTTTCCCGCATGTTACAAGGAGTGTATCAGCGTGGCAGCTGTAGCCAAGGTACAGGGCCTACCCGTAGCGGTCTTTTCCAACAGCAACAAACTCATTGACTGTGCTGGCATTGGTGTCGATGTCGTTTCCTTCAAGCCCGGCGGAGACAATCAAATCATGTCGGGGACAAGCATGGCATGCCCACATGTGTGTGGCTTGATTGCATGTTTGTTGAGCTCTCCCTCAAACACGTCCCAAAATATTCGGCAAGTACTGGACGATCTGGCCATCGATATTGATGCAGTCGGGTTTGACAATGCCACTGGAGTTGGTTTTGTCACCTATCTCGAGGAGGAGGAATTCGATGAAATACTCCCCCGAAAGGAAAAACCGGTTGACATTGAAGACGATATTGAAGCAGAAAGTGTAGAACTGCGTACACACATGCCTCAAAATGAGGAATAACTAGAGTTCTTCAATATCATTTACAGCGTCGTACTTGAAAAACCTTTACGAGCTGATCTTGAAGCATATGTTTTATTAAGAGACAGTTTTTACCGTGAGTGCAGCACACTAACAGCAACCAAGGCCTTGCTTACTATTCAATAGCTACTGTCTGGTTTGTTCGATCGCACTAGTAGGTTTAAAACTAAACAGTATGCTTCCTGCGCGTTAATTCGTTTGACACTATCAGTGCACCAGAAAGCCCTCCTGCCGGAATCTTGACATTAGCTCATCTTGACTGCAAAACACAAATTTCATTTGGTGTAATTTGGTGAGCGCCTTGAACCCCAAAAGCAAAGCAACAACACAAGCATACGCATTCCATCATCTACCGTACCTCATGTAGCACCCAATGACCTCTCGCGACGTTTGCGCCGTTGTCTCGAACGCACATCGTCCATGAAAGCATCGCTTCGTTGGTGGGCAAAATGTTCATATGACGCTAGTGTGAGTACTGCACCAAAAGGAGCAAGCTCCGCATACGACAGATACTAGCTACTAGACAAAACAACGGTTGTGGGACTTACGTGATTCGCAACCACCATGGTGTCGCCTGCTTTCAGTGGCACGACCAGTCGAAACTCGTCCATGCCCAGCAAGTCATCCCACACCTGATGGGCTCGTTCCAGTTTGCTGTAGAAATCCTGTTGCTCTTCCAGGGAGGACCCAAAGGGTGGAATATCGGGAAGTCGATCCAGATCGTTATGTCGGATTCCCACCACTCGTCCATTCGGTCGAACGGAAAGAACCGGAGCGTGCGCTTCCAAATACCAACCCGTTGCACCGTCCATGCACCGATATCTCCGGACCGTTTGACGGAGGGTTTCAAAGGCCTCGGGATCTACCACACGAAGCCGTTCGGCTACGGCAAAGCCATCTCCATAGACACTTTCTCCTCCTTTGGTCGAGGGTTGCGCCATGGTAAAGATTTGAAGACCGGGAGGATCCTGTTGATAGGTCATGTCGGTATGCAATGGCAATCCTTCTTGTCCGTAGGCAGAGTCTGCTATACTGGCTCCCTCTTCTTGACCGGAAGAAGCGGTGGACCAGACCGTTCCATACAGGGTGCGAAAGGGACCATCCGTGCCATGGGGTAGCATAATGAGTTCCGGGGACGACTTGTTGTGGTTGTTCTCTTGACCGCGACGATAATGATGTAGCAAAGAGGTTGGATTATTTGTTTTTTGTGACCCACCTCCCAGGGAAGATGCCAGCGCTGCCAGGCCGGCTCCTCCATCATTGGTAGGTGTATTGGTTACCAGCAAAATGCCGTATTGGTAGAGTGCTTGGAGGGCATGTCTCATACCGCCGTCGGCAAAGACAGCAGTTTGAAAGGACATGGCCAATTCCGAGTTGCGAACGCGTTCATCCGTCATGTTTGACCACAAGGTGATTTGTGGGTTGTTGTTCTGCTTGGATGGATTGCTGCCATGGGCACCCTGCCATTTTGCAATTTCTTGTTCCACCCAAAGGCTATCATACTCGGATTCCAGACCATCCTTCCATAGAATGCGATAGACGCTGTTCGTGGCATCCAAGGAACAGCTCTCTATCCTGCATTCCTTTGAACAACGGGAAGCTGCCGAACGAGGGATTGGTTTGCCCGTCTGGGGATCATAGTGCACATGGGATCGTTGATGTGTCGTCGGATCAAACCCAGATTTATCCATGGCTCGTAGGTAGGGGAGTGGTAAAGAGAGTATGGCTAATTGTTCCTCTTTGTTTTTGGCGGCAGTGGACTTATGATTGTTCTTGGTGTCAGTATTGAAGGCTGATTGGCTGACAAATCGTTTGGAGACTTGGTTACTTATTGGGATCTTCCTCCAACTGTGCAGTGTGCTGTTCCCTCTTAGAAAAATTCTGCGAGGAGCCACCATTATTATTTTGGAAGTAAAATTTTGAATCATCCTGCACAAACGAAAGGATAAAGTGCGGGCGGATCGGAGAATTCCCTCCTCCTCTCTGCAGTGCGCGCGAGAAGGATTTCAAATGGCAAATAATCTTCTTCGTCGTCGGAAGTATACAGTACGGAGACAATCTCACGCCGCACCCTCTCACCGAAGAGTATGTCGCGTCGGCAGCCCTCCACGAAAAAGATACTTGTTGGACGAGGTTTCCAGCCTTTTTGAAAAACTTGAACGAAAACTATCACTCTGGAATAAGTTCACTGCTCAAACACAAGAGAGTGTTTCCTATATTATTGTTCCCAAGCAAAGGCAGATATAGTATTCGTTTTGTCTGGTAAATTCAATTATAGGTGCTTCTTTGACAGATCCCAACAGTTAGATCATCAAACGCAATTAGATCCCCTACTAATGGATACTTTATTAAAAGCATCTTCATCAGCTTTGACGCCATTTGATTAACATGCATGCTGTAACCTCATCCGACCAAGATCTGTTCATGGCGGCAAGCTACTCACGCAACGTATGTACTATTCAGGAGAAGTTACATGCTAGCACACTAGCTCCAAAATTAACACAGATCGCGTAAAATCAACGAAAATCATCACACACCATGTGGATAACGAGTGTAGCTAAAACACATTCGCTATTGGACCAATAATGAAACGTGTGTTGTTCATATGGTTAACTAACAACACTAAGCTGTTAGGTCGTCAAACAAAAGAAGTCGTAGATGGAACGGCCAACTTCCGCAACAGCTCGATCCCGATCCGCTGGGGGGGGGTTGCACTGCTCTTGGTGAACACTGCAATCGCAACACGACGGCCATCGGGCAGCGTTAGGAACCACACGTCATCCGCGACACCACCCGCAGTTCCTGTTTTGTGGGCGATCCTCCCTCCACCTGTTTGGGTGCGGGACATGACACCCAGCAGGAATTCTCGGCTTTTCTCACTCAGAATCTTTCCGATGTCGATAGCCAGAAGCAATTCCAGCATGGCTTTTGGCATCGATTGGTCGCGCGGGTCCTTTTCAAAGTCAAGGTTTCGATCTGCAATCCTTCCTGCGAGGGTGGGGTCTTTGGCATAGGCCGCCATAGCTACGGACACGTGACCCTTGTCGGATAAACCACAGATGTCCTGTGCCAATTCGGTGCAACACCAATCTGCTCGTTGGTCTGTGATTCCAATGCGGCGGAGCATCTGTGTCACCACTTCCGGGCCTCCCGACAGTCTCAAACAGCAGTTGGCTGCTGTGTTGTCGCTGTCCGCAATCATTGGTTCAATCAAATTTGCCACATGTGACTTGAGGCCAGGATGAATGAAGTGTGTTGCAATCCGATTGGGTCCTGCCACCAATGATTCCACTGGGATGTCAATCACATCTGTCAACTGGATCTTTCCTTGATCCACAAGCTCTAGCAGCGTGACAACAGTTGCCAGTTTAAACGCACTCGCCATCGGAAACGGTTCGTCACCATTGACATTGATGCTCCTCCCGGAGCCTCATGTTTCCTGGGCTGCCACACCAATCCGGCCGGCGAGTCCCTGGGCAAGTTTCTCGATCTTGGCGTCCATGGCTGCTCTTTTTGGTGACTTTCGGTTGTGAAGCAAGGGAGCAAAATTGTGATGAGAACAGAAAGGGAGCAAATTTGTTGCTCTTCTGACTTCTCGGACCCAATGGAATTGAATCTGAGCTCAATCGGCAACACGTCAGCGCAGTTGCGTGCTCAGAGCGAACCACTTGCGCAAAAACGAATCTTCACTCACTCTCGCTGCCATCTGCGGGCTGTGATCAAAGGCATTGGTTGCGGTGCTGTCGTCGATGCTTTGTTTTACGAAAGAGGACAGTGAAGCTTGCCGTCGTTTTGCGAGAGAGGATTGTGAAGCTTGCCGTCGTTTTGCGAGAGAGGATTGTGAAGCTTGCGAGAGAGGATTGTGAAGGGATTGCGACAGGGGATGATGACTCTGATAGCGGGTGACTCTCACCCGCCAGCAATGAATGCTAAAGACATCATGCCAGCAATGAATCAGCACTAGCTAGCTGCAGCAGTAGCAAAGCAAACATCGGTGCTGGGAATTTTGGTGCTGCGAACCATTCCGGATTCAGTGGCGCAAGTCAAGACTGTTGGGGGTAGTCTCATCGAAGATCTGCATGGCGACGGGCTATTTACTGTTACTTTTGTAATACGCAACGCACTATGTAGTACTATGAAGATCTATTGATTCATTAATTTTGGTTGTGCCTCTTGGTAGGTGTTGAGCCCCCGAATGAAATAAAGGGCCCCTGCTTACATTTATGAATTTGGCGCGCTATCGCCGTTGGCTTCCATCCATCCTGCATGCATGCACGGCATTCATTGCTTTTACGTCGAGCCGGACGAGATCATCTATTTGAAATTCATTCCAAATGTGCGCTAACAATTCAAAAGGAGGCGCAAAACTGGTGCTGGTGGGTAATACTTAACCACGTACGAGTACGGCACACAGGATGGTACCAGGTACTGGTAATAGCAGTGTAATAGCTATGGTAATACTAGTGCAATACTACTACTAGACTGCTACTTAATTGATCGACGAAGCTTCTAGCTGCAGCACTGGTACGTAAATAGATTGATTGGACACCTGTAGGAAACAAAAGAAAAAGGCAACAGAATGGATCACCACCCAGAAACCACCATTTTGGCTTTGCCAATAAAACAAGCCTTACGTGCCAAGTTCCCTCCTGGTTGTCGTGTCCTTTGTTGTGGCCACCACAGTAGTTGTCGCGAAGGCGGCGACAAATACATGCATGGAATCGTTCAAGCCGTGGGCATTGACTTGGATTCTCCGACGCGGGAAAATGTCTACAAGATCCAGATCCTGGAGGAATCATCGAGCAACAATCACAAGCCAGCATCTATAATAGTTACCAAGAGGGAAGAGGAATTGCAATTTGCTCCATATACAGAAGTTTGGCTCAAGCTGCTGCAGCAGCAGCAGCAGCCCTCTGCTACCAACAACAACAATAATCAGATCTATCAAGAAGGAATCATTCTCTCTTTGGAAGAACAACATTGGAGCCGAAGTGGCAGCGACACTATTGCAGCAAACATTGTTACCTATTATACAGTGTACGTGCTGAACTGTGACAATCCTGTCACGTATTCCAAGGTACCCATTCAAAATCTATCGGCAAGGGTATTGCATTCTCCACAACAACAGAGTCCAAGTAGTACTGCCATCACCCAACAACATGGCACTTCTCACTCGTCAGCTGCCACGGTTGGAATAAAAAAGGAGCAACTTCAATTTATACAAAAAGTCCACAAGAACAATGTCAACTACCAAGACGATCCAACCAAAAAGGCTACTGCTGAGGTTTCTTCCAAGATTTCCGTAAAAAATGAACCAGTGCCAGATACAGATAACAATGACAATCAAAGGGATCCCAATGGCGCTGCTATTTCTTCTCGTGTCTCTTCCAAAGCTGTCCTACAAAACAGACCGGCGGAAGATGGCAGTAAAGATGATCCAACTTGCTCTGCGTTTGCAACCAAAAATGCCACTGCCAAAGCGACTGCGAAGGTGGACATAAAAAATAAGACAGTGCACGGGATTCAAGTTACTCACACGAACCCTGTCAGCCAAGAAGACGATGGAGCAAGGCTGGTGCTATCGTCTTTAGAGAACTCAACAAGAGTGACACCACTGGATGCTGACCAAAAGAAGAAGGCTTCTCGCGGAGAAAGAGTAGAGACAAATTCAAGGGATGGAACCACAACTTCCAGCACTTCTGCCATGACCAAAAGTACCAACACAAATACGACAACGAACAAGAAAAGTCAAGCGCCGGCACTTCCCTCATCACCCTCTGCTTCGACGATGCCTACCGATACCCCTCCCATTAGTCATGTTCGGGTTCGTCGTACTAGTACATCCACATTGAGTGAACTTTCTTGTCCACCTCCCTCCAAGAGACCCAAAGTTGCCATTACAAAGCGTCTATTCATTCCAACCGAGTCGGTAACAGCACCATCGGAGGAGGAATCGTTAACCATGGGGCGCAGCACAAATGGCGTGCAATCTAAAAGTGGACCACAAGCACAACTCAGCATACGGCGTCCATTCCCCAAGAAGAGACAAGAGGTCAAGCGCCTCATTTTGCCAGAAAGTTTTGGTGTTGAATTTTTCAAGGACGTTTTCATTGGCAAAGGTGGGTGCATTTGCTCCAAATATGCCAAAGTGTATCACTGCAACATATTCCTCAGAGGAATGCAGATTGCCGCGGATACCTTTCCGACAGACTTACCCATGTACCTGGAAATTTTTGGTGATGACGTGTCATCCATTGAGGAGTGCTTCCAACGATTACTCATTCGACTCTACAATCGGTGCCATACGATGTATAGGGGATGCCTCATGTACAACCTCGCGAAACTCAACAGCTCCTTGAGGAAAAGTTTTGAAGGATCTATGGTGGAAGCGCCTTTGAACCCCCATGAGCCAGACAAACTATCATTCATTACTATGATGCGCAGGAGAAACACAGCCCAGACTCTGTATGTTCAGAACAATGCTCGTGAACTCCAACAAAAACATGCTCGTGAACTCCAACAAAAACATCCACTTTGCCGTATTTCAGTGGTCAAGAAGTCTTTCTGTCGCGGCGATCCGCCATTTAAACGTGTGAACGATCATGTTATTTTAGCTGGTCCGACCTTTGAACATGTCGTTGCTTGTCGAAGGGTGGTGTTTGAAATGTTCAGGGAAAGACAGAAAACCCTTCAGGTAATGGAACAAGAGGTCAGGTTGCCACAGAAAAAGAAGAGGCTTTTTTATTGAGGAGAAACAAGACATTCACAATTTGAGTTCGGCACCCTTTTTTTTCTAAAATTAATTTGATCTAGACATGAGTTAGAATAATGACTATAGAAAGAGAGAGACGCACGTTCGACTCTTTCCTTTTCGATTCCTGGCCACACACGATGGATCGATATTGTAATGCGCTGCACTGCACCACTACTAAAGCTCACTATGGGCTCCAACAGTTCCTCGTGACGGAATCTCCTTATTGAGACCAGCACCATCCATGTTGTATCCCAATTTTCGTTCGGGTTGAATGGTCCATGTTTGCTCCTGCGGTTCGGACTGCACGGTAAATTCGGAAACCGTCTCGCCCTTGTACGACTTGATTTGAGCCTTGAATCGATGGTATTCAAAGGTATCAAACTTGATGTATTCACCGGGTAGCATTTCTCCATTATCCTTGGACTCCCAGGTAATATAGACGGGTTCGTCCATTTCATTGACCACCGTCATGACACGTTTATCACCTGTTTTGATGTCTCCATATCGTTGTCGATTCCAAATCCAAATATTGGCCCCCCACTTGACTCCCTTAATGACGGGACAGGCTCCATGATACGAATTGGGATCGACTCGACCATCGGGCGTGATACTGTAAAACAAGGCCGCGGTGCCCTGTTGGGGTGGAACCGCCATTTGTGATGACAATCGTCCAACAAACTACGTTCCAAACTCCCGGATTTGAACATGGCTTTGGCCTCCTCGGTTGGTTCGGAGGGATCGGGACTCTGTGCTCTGGGAAAGACAGTGTTGCCACCCTCTTCCACATCATTAATGTACATGAAGACTGCAAAGTACAAAGCAGAATGAAAACAATGAAAATTCATGATTGTGAATCACGACAAGGCAGTTTACGACATAAAAAAACACACACAACACAGGCAGTATTCGTACCTGTGGCAAATCGATTGCTTCCTCCCGAGTAAGGATTGAAGTCAAAATCGGGATCCGAACTTTGGCCGAAATAATCAGGGTGCGTGTTGCTGTAACGGAAAATTAAACAAAAACGAAGAGTAGGAATATGTAAGTAAAAACGAAATAAATAAATACGTCACACACTATACGAATACAAAACCCTTCAAAAAAACACACACACACACACAATAAAACAAAACGTACTAAAATTCTCCTGGCATGTACCGGACAATTTGCAGTCCATCGACTTTACCGGCATCGAGATGAATGCCGGTCAAATTGAAGGATCGTTCAATCATGATTTTGGCGGCCGGCGATTCGTGATCCCAGGCATTTTCACTGGTCCGACCGTGATCAATTTGGGCGCCTTCGTTTTCGGCGCCCTTTTGATTGCCGACGGTACTCCGCTTGAGACGCTTGTCGCCGGTAAAGCCCAGGGCAGTATCGATGAGGGCTTGACTTTCCGCTCTAGAAAACAAATTGTAAATTTTAAAAACACGCGGCGAGTCACTGACACTTTCCACAATGACATCGGCTTTGCCATCGTCGGCTTCGACGGTCAAGAGCGCACGGGGAGACACAATTTGTCGATGCCCATATTGAATAAAGGGCCAGACAAATTCCAAGTCTTCCGCCACCAAATACACTCTTCTATTGCCACTCGTGGAAGGCAGTAATTGCTCGAACGAAACAATGCGTTCTCCATCTTCTCGAAAGGCCTTGGCCGCCCGCACGGTACCTGGTTTCTGACCGTACTTGGTGACATTGACCAACCCCAATTGCGACATTTGGGTGGCAAACAATTCTCCTGAATGATCCTCGTCCTCGCCTACAGGAAAATTGGACTCGTCAAGTGTGTAAGTGGCACCACCTGTGGAGGCACCATTGTCGTACAAATCAAAGGTGGCGGAAGAAGCTGCAGTTACTACGAGCAATGTCTGTAACAGACACACCAACAGAATAAGACCTCCCAAGCGAGGAGCGGATGAATGGAACGCCATAGTCGGCCTGCAATAGTAGTGATTAATTTGCTCTGTTTTCTGTTTTTAGAGACAATGGAAGCGAAGAGCGATCTATCCTTTTCTTTATTATTATTACCAATCCCTGTGGAGAATAATAGAGAGCTTGGCTGATGTAATAGTCATTTGCGTTCAATTGCAGTCGATCGCTGACTGCTGGGACGATGACCATGAGAACTCTCTTTCCGCGAAAGCGAACCGTTTGGAAAAAGGAAATCCAAATAGAGATGGGGTTACGATTCGAGTTCTCATTCGTGTGATGTGATTTTCTTCCGGTTTGTGCAAGTATGTCAACCTCATCGATATCGTATAGTGCTGCCACAAAGAGTAGTTACTAATAGTAGCACAAAGCTTCCTGTGGTCATTATTATTTTTACTTTTACACTATTATGGGGCACTGGTCTAGTTTACTTTTGATTTAGTCGAACATACATCATGCCATCTATCAAAGTTGTTTTTGTCGCGGCTGTCGCCCTGGCAGCTGCCTCGAGTAGTGCCAATGCCTTTGTCGTCGTCCCAACACCGTCCACTACTGCCACTGCCACTAGTAGAACCACTTGTTTGGGGGCGGAAAAGAAAAACAGCGGCGGTCCCAACCTTCCCTTTTTGAAACCCAACGCCAAACAACAAGAACAAATTGACAAGTACGGTCAAACCCCCGAAACGGGCATGGAAATGTTATTTGACAAGTTGAGTGAAGCTCCCGAGTGGATGGTGTCGGCCGTGAGTGGCGGCAAGGACTCGGAGTGGTCCAAGCTATTAAAGGGATTGAAGAAGGGCCGCGACAAGAAAAAAATGGGCAAGGAAGAGTACCAAAAAATGAAATTGGAGGAATATACGAAACGATTAGAAGCCGAACAGGCAGCCGCCAAAGCAGCAGAAGAAGGTGGTGACGGCGGGGCAGCGCCGTAAATGCATGACAAAGACATAAGACACGAGAATGGACAAGGAAATCTGCAGGCGGCACGCCACTGCTACAAGGAGCGCATGTTACAGCACACAGCAATTCATCCATCACGCAGCTACATATCGATCCATCCACCCATCATCCCATCCATACATCCAAAATGGACGCTTACAATACCACTCGAAAGACAATCATTTCAAAAGCTATAGCTTCATTACATATATGCTGTGTCTTTTTTCATGTTTTTTACTTCGTCATGTCTTTGGTTTGTTTTACTATAAAATCGCAAAAATTAGGAAGACAGCTGTGCTGGTTGTTCCAAGACTCACTCACTACAATGGAAAACACACAAACAGAGGGCTATCTTTTTCTTTTGTGTTTTTGTTCTTGGTTGCTCATAATTATGGCTCTTGTGCTGTGCCGTGATCTCCCAGCTAATACACCTCTCCAATGCTGCATCCTTGTCGTTCACACACAGCAGCAGAGACGTGACCCCCTAGCTCTTTCTGCAGAGAAAATGTGAATGTTTTCTAGCATGATCGAAATGCCAATAGCTCGGAGTTCCTCCCAAATCAGACCAAGAAATGCAACTGCTTTGTGTTGTGCTCTGATGAGTGAAGCGTCGTTGGGACTGTCATTCCCAATCCTAGCTAGCTACCAGTACCTAACTCACGTTAGCTAGGTAGCTACTACTAGCCAGTGGAGCTAAGCACTGCTAGTGAATTGCCAGCCAGCTAGTTTTTCCAGAACAAGGAAAACTTGTTCATAGAAAGCTAAGGTGAAGGTGTCCGACAACTATGTCGCACATTGGCTCATAAAAATGAAAACATGCATGTCATTCTTCTGGCCGCAAGGGTCGCAAACTCGAGACAACTCCGTAATCATCATCCACCTAACGCAACTTGACGATTGTTGCATTGCATAATTGCCTCCACATTCATTATAATAATGCTACAATACTAGTAGTAGCTAGTAAAAAAGTATGGCGGTGCGAGAACATTACTATGTGAACATTATCATTTTGTTCTTGTGGATGCGCGTGGTGCAATTGTGGTGGAGTTGTCTCCGATCGCCTACTTGTGGTCACGAAATCCTCAACGCGGTCGAGACAAGTTTGGAGCGATAGTCCATCTCGGTTGGTTGGAGCAATCCATCTAACAACTATGCCATAAAAAGCTAGCTAGCTAGCAGCCAAAGCCAGAGTGATCGCCTTCGTCAAAAGAATTCAACACGTGACGTGATGGAAAGGGGGCGAAGCGAACGCGAATCGAGCGAATCGTTGGCGTGTCCATGCATCGAGGACACGATTGCTCAATCTGAACAATCAACCCAGTTCTGGGCTCATCTACCAGCTCTACTACTAGACTAGTACAGTAGCATCAACCGAGAATTTCTCTTGAATGTACACAACAACATTAAAAACCTACTATATATTATTATATGGGAGGAAGCCATATGTCATGACAACTATGCAAACTATTCCAGAAGAGAAGAAGCAACATTTTCGTTCTTCTTCCCATGTCCTCCTGCAACAACAACAACAAGAACAAGGATACCACAGGGGTACTGTTATGCTGAATCATCGCCAACAGCAGCCAGAACTCATGGGGCCAATTTTTCGCCAAAGACGACAACTGCCTGCTGGAAGTAGAAAGAATTGTATCTCGCGCTATCAAAATGACACCACGGGCGGTCCTCGCCGTCAAATGTTGGAACGCCACCGCCATACTTTACAACCGCCACGAATGACAACAAGAACAACCGAAAAAGCTGCTACTCTGCCAACCACCAAGCAAACGAGGCAACGTAGTCTGGTCGGCAACCTGGTCCTTCGCAAACAAATGAGACTGGATGTGTACAACAACCCCCAACAAGAAAGAGGTAGCGTCATGATGAGTCACCCTGCAAAGGCTCAGCCAGAAAAAGAAGGAACAATACGTACCGATGACACTTCTTATGATACTGCTACTCCTACTGCTGCTGCTGCTGCTGCTGCTGCTGCTGCTGCTGCTGCTGCTGCTGCTGCTGCTGCTGCTGCTGCTGCTGCTG
>ENA-ORBV01004580-ORBV01004580.1-microbial-mat-metagenome-genome-assembly--contig:-NODE-4580-length-26325-cov-5.559890_pt1 | contig 26325 bp, 19 predicted proteins | sample MGYA00237777_ERZ505514 | MGnify/ENA primary metagenome ERZ505514 (study PRJEB26160, sample SAMN06269048) | microbial mat metagenome | isolation source: Oligotrophic lake microbial mat | place...
AGGCGGCGCGGCGGCTTGATCGAGTAGTTGTCCATCTTGTCGACCAGGTCGTCGATGTCGTTGACGTTGTAGACCACGGTGTTGGTCAGCAGCTCGTACATGACCAGGCCCAGCGAGAACACATCGGACTGGCGGGTGGTGCCCTGGAACTTTGCCTGTTCGGGGCTCATGTAGGGCAGCTTGCCCATGATCACTTCGTTCTCGTCCGGGGTCGCCATCGACACGGCCTTGGCGATGCCGAAGTCGGTGAGCTTGACCACGCCGCCGAAGGTGATGATCACGTTGGAGGGGGTTACGTCGCGGTGGACGATGTTGAGCGGTTGCCCGCTCATGCTGCGTGCTTCGTGCGCGTAATTCAGGGCGCGGCAGACGCGCGAGATGATGAAGGCGCCGATCTCGACGTTGGTGACCTTGCCGCGCGTCTTGTGCTCTTTGATGAAGTCGGCCAGGTTTTTGCCGTGGGCGTACTCCATGACGATGTAGTAGATGCCCTTGGTCTGGCCGAGCTGATAGACCTGCAGCACGTTCTCGTGGATCAAGTCGGCCACGAGCTTGGATTCGCCGACGAACAGGTCGACGTTCTCCTTGTTCTTCATCAGCTCCTTCTTGATCGTCTTGATCGCCACCAGCTTGCGGAAGCCGTCGGCCCCGAGCTGTTCCGCGAGGTAGACCGAGCCCATGCCGCCCGACGCTATCTTGCGGACGATCTGGTAGGCCGTGAGGTACTGGATCTCCTGCATCGCGGACTTCCCTGGTGGCGCAGCAGACAAGCCCCGCCAGCCAAGTCAACGCGGGATGGGAACCGCCGTAGGCCGAGGCTGACGCGCTGGAACGCACCAGATGAGATGCGGCGGTGCGAATGGTCGCGCGGTTCGCTAGGAGCCTGTCGGGGATAGCGAGCTTCGGTTGGCTCGGTCTCGGACGGCATCTCCTGCGTTGGCGAAACGACCAGGTAGCGGTGCTACCTTAGGTCGTTTCGCCGCCTTGGATCTGCCATCCGATCCGCGTCGCCATCCTCGCTCGCTACCCCCGACAGGCTCCTAGGACATCCGCGGGTCGTCTAATCGGCCCGAGCCAGCGCCGCCGTGATGTTGTCGACGCCACCCCGCTCGTTGGCGAGGTCGACCAGCCCGACGACCGCCGCCTGCAGGTCACGGTTGGCGCTGACGATCTTCAGCATTTCGTCATCCTCGATCATGTCGGACAGCCCATCACTGCAGAGCAGGAAGACGTCGCCGGGAAGGAGATCCTCGATGGTGATGTCGACGGTGACCTGATCCATGCCGAGGGCGCGCGTGACGATGTTGCCGAGCAGCGAGACCTCGAAGCTGTTGGGATCCATCAGCCCGGCGCGGATGCGCTCGGCGACCAGACTGTGGTCCTGGCTGATCTGCTCAATGGCGCCATTGCAGATGCGGTAGATGCGGCTGTCACCAACATTGGCGGTGACCACGCGGTCGCCCATGAAGGCGCAGGCGCAGATGGTGGTACCCATGTCGGAGAGCGCCGGATCGATGCGGGCCCGGCTGAGGATGTGGTCGTTGGCGCCGAAGATCGCCAGCTTCATGCCCTCGACGACGCGCTCTTCGTCGAGCCAATCGGCAGGGCGCAACTGGCGCAGGCTGTGCGAAACGACTTGGACTCCGAGTTCGCTGGCGATGTGGCCACCGGCATGGCCGCCCATGCCATCGCACACCACGAGCAGGCGGTCGCGGACATCGACGTAGAGCGAGTCTTCGTTGTGGTCGCGGACTCGACCCTTGTGGGTCATCGCCGCCATGTCGAGCTTCATGGTGCGCGGCGGATGCCCGGTCGGCGGCGGGGATGACGGGACGGTGTCCATCGCGTAGTGGAGGCGGAGCCTATGCCCTCCGGCAACAGTGGCCAGGGCCAGGGGTGAGCGGCTGGGATCGTTGAGCTGGAACGAAGCAGAGGGCGCGAATCAGGCACCGGCCTCATTCGACGGCCATCGCCAGCAGGGTGGCATCATCGTCGGCGGTCGAGCCGCCGCGGAATTGGCGCACGCTGTCCATGATGCGGTCGAGCAGGGTGTCGGGCCCGGCTTCGGCGTGACGGCGCACCACCTCCATCAGCAGTTCGGTGCCGTATTCGACCTTCTGACGATTCATGGTTTCGGTGATGCCGTCGGTGTAGACCAGGAAGACATCACCGGCCTGGACCTGGGTGACCTCCTCGCTCAGGCTCTGGCGGAAGATCGCGCCCTTCTTCATGCCGACCACCATGCCGCGCGGCTTGATCTCATTGAGTTCGCCGGTGTGACGATTGAAGCGCATCGCCGGGTTGTGGCCTGCCCGGGTCCAGGTGATGGTGCCCATGCCGGGGTCGAGGATGGCGTAGGTCAGCGAGATGAAGATCTTGCCGCCGAGGTCGTCGACGATGCTGTCGTTGACCTTGGCCAGGGTTTCGGCCGGGCCATGGCCAGACAAGGCGTAGATCGCCAGCGTCTTCTTCGCCATCGACATGATCAAACCCGCGTGGATGCCATGGCCGCTGACGTCGCCCTGGGCAAACCCGATGCGGCCGTCATCGAGGCGGATGAACTCGTAGAAATCGCCGCTGATGTCGTGGCAGGCCTCGAAGCGGGTGGCGAAGCGATAGCCTGGGAGCTGGGGCACCTTGCTCAGCATGTTCTGCTGCACGTCACGGGCACGTACCCGTTCGGTGTCGGCGTGCGGATCGCGGCGGCCGCCGACACGGTGGTCGTCCTCGACGCTGTCCATCCATAGCAGCGCGGCGCCGGATTCATCCTCTTTCGCGCCGTTCGGCGGGTGGGCCGGTGCGGCGACGCTGCCGGAGTCGTGGCCGGCTTCGTCGAATGCGTTGAGGAATGTGCCGGCCAGGGGGTCACCGTCGCTCGGATTGGATTCGGGGAACGCCAGCGGAGCGACCGTCGGTGGCATCGCGCGCTTGAAGCGGGATGTCGTCGGGGGCGCAACCGGCATCGGTTCAGGGAGCGGCGTCCTTTGTGGAGGGGGCGGCGTGCGCAGCACGGGAGCTGCGATGGGCAGGGGAGTGCGTTGCGATGGCAGCGGCGTGGCGACCCGCGCGTTCGATTCCGGCAGCGCGGGCATGGCCAGGCGGGTGGTCGGTCGTGCTCCGGATGCTGGTGTCGCGGGGCGTGCCGCGCTGGGATTGGAAAACGGTATCCCCAGGCGATGCCCGCCGCTACTTGGGAGATGCAGCGTGCCCGGCAAGGGAGTGCGCATCACCAACGCGACACCCGACTGTGCCGCGGCCTGGCGCACCAGGGCCTCCAGCTTTGGCTCGGGACGTTCCGGAACGTACGCCGGGCAGGATGCGGCGAGATGCCAGGCCATGCGCTCGGGCGCCTGCTGCCAATCGGTCTCGTCTCGCAGGATCAGTTCAGCGACGTGGCCGAGGCAGAACGGGCACACCCACAGGCCATCGGCATCGGTGTATCGCCAGAGGGCGAACTGCACGAGCTGGCGCAGATTGGCCGAGAGCTGGATCGCGCGCAGGGACTGATCGCGTGCGCGCTGCACCGCCGGTGCCGGGTGGAGCACTCCGCGTTGGAAGTGCTGGCAGGTGCCGAGATGGCTGGCCATGTTCTGGATGGTGAAGCTGTCGAAGCGTCCGTTGGCGAGCCGGACGCTGGTGACGCGCTGCAGGCTCGCTGGACTGTACCAAAACCCATCATGATCGAACACCTGCCACGCCGTATCGGTGACCGCGCGGTGGGCGATGTCCTCGAAGACGCGCTTGCTGGTGATGAGCTCCGCTGCCTGCATCCGCCCGGCGCCATTGCGCCAGCCCGTGCAGCGCCGACCGAGGTGACTTTCGACCGCGCGATTCAGGGCCGAGCGTGTGTCTTCGTGACCACGCACGGCGGACAGGCAGTAGGGACACAGCCAGGCGCCGTTGAGCGAGAAATGATTCCACGCTGGATCGATGCCGAGGCGCTCGCGCACCGCGGCGGTCACCGCCGCGGCGACGCTCTGGTTGGCTGCCCGCGCGGCGGGTTTCGACTGACGGGGTTCCGGCATGGACTTCGCCAGAGTAGGACCGCTTGGTTGAGCGGCAACCGCACCTTCAACCTAGCAGCGAGGGGGCGGCAGGAACCAGTCCCGGCTGTTTTAAACCGCTGGGATGGGGTCGCCTCGCCTCGCGCGGGGCTGGTCTGCGGGTCGCACTCGCTTCCGAGTATTCTCTCACGGGGTGGCGACCGCGCGATGCCCAGCCATTAGACGGGCGGTTGCTGGTGGTTGGATACCGGTGGTTCGTCCTCGACCGGCACAAGACTCGCCTTGCCGACGCCATACAGCGGCAGCCAGAATTCGCTGAGCACCGCCAGAATCACCACCGCCGATGGACCGATGACTAGGCCTTTGACACCGAATGCGAGGACACCGCCGATTAGTCCGAGGAAGAGCAGGAATCCCATCCAGGTTCCGTGCGGATCGAGGCGCTTGGTCATGCGCAGGCTGAGGCGATCGATCAGCCACGCCGAGGCCAGGCTGGCGGCGGCGAGGCCGATCGCCGACAGCGGAAGTTCCTGTTGCCAGAGTACGCCAGCGAGCGGCAGCCAGACCGATGCATGTCCCACCACCGGCACCAAGCCGATAAAGGTGCCGACGGCGGCGACGACCGACAGGTTGTACCCCGCGATCATCCAGGCGAGCAGCCCGAGCGCGACCCCTCTGGCCAGGGCCAGGGCGATGGTGTCGTGCAGGAGGCGCAGGACGGTATGGCGGAATCGCCGCACCAGTTCGAGCCGCTGCGGTTCAGAGAGCGGCAGCAGACGCAGGATGCGCTGAGCGATGCCCGGCCCTTCGGCATAGAAGGCGTAGATCAGCACGATGCCGAGGGCCAGCTGGGCGATGACACCGCCGGTACCGCGAAACAGGTAGCCATAGAACGCGCCGCCACGCGAGCGGCCGAGGCCATCAATGAGCGCCTGCTTCACCTCGACGGCGTCGAGCGGCAGATCGGGATAGAAGGCCTGCATCGCCCGCACCTCGCGGGCGACGACCTCGGAGACGCGCGCGACATGGATCTCTTCGCGCAGCGCAAGCCCGATGATCACGCTCCACACTTCGCCGAGTCCATCGAGCGAGGTGACCAGCAGCAGAAGGATCGGGCTGATCAGGATCACCAGCAGCGCGCCAGTGGCCGAGCCGGCGGCCAGGCGGCGGTGCCAATCGTCCGCGATGCCCGGCAGCGCCCAGCGCACGGCACGGGCGATGGGCTGGTACAGGGCCGCGTGGGTGAGGGCGACCAGGGCGGCCGCCACCAACGCCACATCGCGCAGCGGGGAGAACACCATCGCCACCAGCACGACCGCCAGGCCGACCAGCAGCAGCATCGCCAAGTGTGGCAGCCAGGCACGGATGGTGTTCTGGGGATTCATCAGGGGGGGGTCCGTGGTGCGTGGTCCGTGGTCCGTGGTCCAGGCAGACACAGAAGGCTTCAGTCAGGCCAGCTCAAGCGAAAGGAGACAGTCTCTCGCTCCCGTCCTTTATCTCCTGGCTCCTGTCCCCTGGCTCCGACCACGGACCACGGACCACGCACCCTACCGCCCGTGGCGCAGGCGCTCGGCCAGATAATTGTCGAGGTTCGGGTTCTGCTCAATGGCGACCGCGGTCTGCTCGACATCGTACTCGACGCGACGGAAGACCACCCGTGGCGCGCCAGCATCGGTATCGAGTAGGCAGTAGCAGGCGCGCTTGTCGCCATCGCGGGGCTGCCCGACTGAGCCGATGTTGACCAGGGCCTTCTCGTCCGGCTCGATGAAGTAGGTGTTGGCCCAGAGTTCGGTCGGCGGGGTGAAGCTGTGGTCGGCGAGGAACACGCCAGGGACATGGGTGTGGCCGACGAAACACAGGTGGGGGATGAGGGCGAAGATCTCATCCATCTTGGCCACGTTCTGGATGTCGCGCGGCATCACGTACTCGCGCGTCGGCTGGCGCGGGCTGGCATGGGTGAAGAGGAACTGCCCGTCACGGGCATGCAGCTGGAGGTTCTGCAGGATGCCCCAGCGTTGGCGGCGGACTTCGTCGCTGCCGTCGCTCTTGAGGAACTCGCGTGTCCAGTCGATGGCGCGCTTGGCCCTGGGGTTGAAGTTCTCAGCCCCGAACAGCAGCGCCTCTTCGTGGTTGCCCATCAGCACCGCGCCGCAGCGACGGACGAGATCCAGGCATTCGCCGGGGTAGGGTCCATATCCGACCACGTCACCGAGGCAGATGATCCGGCCGGCGCCGTTGGCCTCCATGTCGGCGATCACCGCCTTCAAGGCGGCGAGATTGCCGTGAATATCGCTTATCAGCCCCTGGATCATCCGGAGCACAGCATGCGTAGGCCACGCCGGCGGCACAAGGCCCAGGCAGCGAGTCGGACCGGATCGGCGGGAAAGTGGGCGAGACGCCTGATCGCGGTTAGCGATGGCCAAGTCGAACGTGTGAGGTCGGGTGCGTGGTCAGAGCCACCCGCGCCAGGTGACCGGGTGTTCCCCGCATCGGTCGCGCGGCCGGCAGAGGTTTGCCGCGCCCGCGCTCCAGGATCGTCTCCAGCGGCGCCAGGGAGCGCTGCCCGCCAGCGACGGCACGGCGGTTGCGTAGGACCCTGCCAAGGGGTCCGCCCATGCCTGTCTCTCCGCTCGCCGGCACCACCGCCCGTGCCCAGTCCACGAACACCGCCGATACGCAGAAGTCCTTTCGTGACGCGGACTTCATGAAGATCATGCTGTCTGAGATCACGCAGCAGGACCCCTTCAAGCCGCAAGAGACCTCGGCCATCGTCGAGAACATGCATAAGCTGCAGCAGCTCGCGAACAGCAAGTACGAGAAGTTCCGCGACGACCAGAAATGGGCGCGCGACCTGGTCGGCCAATCGGTCACGGTCCAGCAGACCGCCATGAGCGCGGAAGAGAAGATGAGCTACTCCGCTGCCGGACTCAATCCCGACATCGGCTACCAGAGCGTCAGCGGCGCGGTCGAATCCTTCCGCGTGCTCGGCGAGAACATATGGGTCCAGGTCGGCGGCAAGCACTACCAGATCGACAACGTCAGGCAGATCGATCCTCCGAAGCACGACGCCACCTACCTGGCTGGGATCTCGGACGGCCTGCTTGGGCGCAAGGTGCAGTACATCTCCGCCGAGGACCCCGCCAAGCGTGAAGAGGGCCTGGTCACCGCCGTCAGCCTGCGTGAACAGGGCAAGATCACCCTCAGCATCGGTGGCAAGGAAGTGCCCATGGAGAGCCTGACCCGCATCGGCATCAACAGCTGAAGGCAGCTGCCAGATCGCCTCGACTTCTCATGATCTTCTCACCCTTGTCGTGGATGAAGGGTGGCATCATCGCGATTCCGCGATGCAACCAACCCAGCCCATCCTGGCGAAAGGTGTTTCCATGAGCATCAAGCTGTCCCTCCTTCTCATCTCGGTCGCCTTCACCGGCGTCGTCTCCGCCGAGGTCACGCCCGCTCCTGCGCCGGCGCCCATGCCCGCTCCCGCCGCCGAGCCCGCGCCCGCCGTCGAGGCGGAAGGCAAGACCAATGAACTCAACGAGCACTCCTCGCTCAAGGCGGTCCTCAAGCACCTCGACGCCAACAAGGACGGCGCCCTGCAGGCCACCGAGATCGCCGGCGTGAAGAGCGAGCCGATCAAGGCCAAGCTCGTCGCCCTCGACTCGTCCAAGGATGGCACGGTCGATGCCACCGAGATCGAGGCCGGCAAGAAGGCGTGGAAGGAAAAGCACGAGAAGGAACACGGCGAGAAGAAGAAGTAAGTCGGTTTCCGCACCACGCGGAATCGATCAGGCCCTGCGCGCAAGCGCAGGGCCTTTCCGTTGGTGCAACCTTCGCCAGCCTTGGCCGTTGGTCATCATCACCCATCGCGCACGGCCGTGGTCAGCGAGCGGGCGAATGGCGGGCCGGGCTCGCGCCGACACCCCTGTGTGGGCGCCTCAGCGGCCTCCGTAGGCCGCGGCACGCTTCAATTTTGACAGGGCGGCCGGGATATCGATCTCCTTCGGGCACGCTTCCATGCAGTTGAAGATGGTGTGGCAGCGCCACACGCCGTTGGCGCCATTGACCGCGTCGAGGCGCTTGTCCGCCGCCTCATCGCGGGTGTCGGCGACGAAGCGCCAGGCCTTGAGCAGGGCGGCGGGGCCGAGGTAGCTCTCATTCTTCCAATAGCTCGGGCATGACGAGGTGCAGCACCCGCAGAGGATGCACTTGGCGGCGTCGTCGATCTCTTCCTGCTCGCGCGGACTTTGCACCCGCTCCTTGGCCGGCTTCGGGCTGTCGTTGACGAACCACGGCGTCACCGCGCGCAGGTTGCGGTAGAAGTGCTCCATATCGACGACCAGGTCCTTGAGCACGGCGAAGCCCTTGAGCGGCTCGACCGTGATCACGTCGCCGGCGATATCCTTGACCAGCGTGCGACAGGCCAGGCGCGACGCGCCCTGGATGGTCATCCCGCACGAGCCGCAGATCGCATGTCCACATGAGCGACGGTACGACAGCGAGCCGTCCTGTTCCCACTTGATGCGGTTGAGCGCGGTGAGGATGCGCTCCATCGGATCGCACTCGAGCTTGAACTCCTGGTGCACCGGCGCGGCGTGTTTCGCCGGGTCGAAGCGGAGGATGCGGAAGGTCTTGGTGACGGTGGCGGGCATAGTCAGTACTTCCGTTCCTTCGGCTTCATCTTCTCGACGTGCTCCTTCTCCCAGCCGTCTTCCGGATGGTCGTGGAGGAAGTACACTGGGCGGTAGCCGAGGCGGACGCGTTCGTTCTCGAGGTAGGCGAAGGTGTGCTTGTTCCAGTTGACGTAGTCGGGCTTCACCTTCTTCAGTTCGCCCGCCGCGTCTGGCTCCTGACGCTCGTGCGCGCCGCGGCTCTCGTTGCGGGCGAGGGCGCCCTCGATCTGCACCAGGCTGTAGTCGAGCATGAAGCCGACCTCGATCGCCTCCATGAGGTCGCTGTTGAAGACGGTGCCCTTGTCGTCGATCGCAACTTGCTTGAAGCGCTCGCGCAGGGCGAGGACGTCGGCGCGCGCCTTCTCCATCGTCGCGGTGGTGCGGATGACCGCGCAGTTGGTCATCATCGTCTCGGAGAGCAGGCGGCGCAGTTCGCCTGGCCGTTCCTTCCCGGTTGCGGCCTTGAGCGCGGCGATGCGGTCGATCACCGGCTTCTCGGCCGAATGCGGCAGATCACCGATCTTGATCGCGTCGACGTTCTTGGCGACGTGCAGCCCGACGCGGCGGCCGAAGACGACCAGGTCGAGCAGCGAGTTGGTGCCGAGACGGTTGGCGCCGTGCACTGAGACGCAGGCGACTTCACCCGCCGCGTAAAGGCCTTCGACAACAGCGTCGCCTTCGTGGCTGCGGCGGACGCGGCCGTCCTTGTCGGTGGGGATGCCGCCCATGATGTAGTGGCAGGTCGGCATCACCGGGACCGGTTGCTCCCACGGCTTGATGCCGAGGTAGGTCGACGAGAAGTCGCAGATCTCGGGCAGCTTCTTGAGCAGCGTCTCCTTCGAGAGGTGCTGCAGGTTGAGGTAGACGTAGTCCTCGGCGCAGATGCGCCCGGTCTTGGTGATGCCGCGGCCCTCGAGCACCTCTTTATACATGCACTGCGAGATCATGTCGCGCGGCGCCAGGTCCTTCACCGTCGGCGCGTAGCGTTCCATGAAGCGCTCGCCGTTGCTGTTGGTCAGGTAGCCACCCTCGCCACGCGCGCCTTCGGTGACCAGAATGCCCAGGCCGGCCAGGCCGGTGGGGTGGAACTGGATGAACTCCATGTCCTCGAGCGGCAGTCCGGCGCGCAGCGCGATGCCGAAGGCGTCGCCGGTGTTGGCCTGGCAGTTCGAGGTGATGGCGAAGTTGCGACCCGAGCCGCCGGTGGCGAACACCACCACCTTGGCGTGCACGGTGTGGATCTCGCCCGAGACGATGTCGTAGGCGACCACGCCCAGCACCTTCGACTTGTCGTCGGTGAGCAGCACGTCGAGCACCTGGAACTCGGAATAGAAGTTCACCTTCTGCTTGACGCATTGCTCGTAGAGCGTGTGCAGGATGACGTGGCCGGTGCGGTCGGCGCTGTAGCAGGCGCGGCGCACCGGGCGCTCGCCGAAGTTTCTCGTATGGCCGCCGAACGGGCGCTGGGCGATCTTGCCGTCCTTGGTGCGCGAGAAGGGCACCCCGAGGTGTTCCAACTCGTAGATCGTCTGCGGCGCATCGTAGGTCAGGATGTGCTGCGCGTCCTGATCGCCGAGATAGTCGCCGCCCTTGACCGTGTCGTACCAGTGCCAGAGGGGGAGGTCCTCCTCCTCGTTGCCGAGCGCGGCGCCGATCCCCCCCTGGGCGGCGCCGGTGTGACTGCGGGTGGGGAAGAGCTTGGACATCACCGCCACATCGGCCTTGGTCGACGACCAGTACGCCGCGTACAGCCCGGCTGCGCCCGAGCCGACGATCACCACATCATGCGAGAGGATCATGGGTGCGGCTCTTCAGTGCAGGGCGAGGGAGGAGTAGGGGGGCGCGACACCATCGAGGCGCGCGACGGTCGCGGCGTCGGCATCGCGTTGGACCTGGCTGGTCGGCTGCACGCCGTCCTTGTCCAGACGGCGGCGCAGCGCCGCGTTGGCGATGCGCACATTGCTGGCCCACACCGCGAATTCGCGCTGGCTTGAGAAGGTGAAGTGGCGGTCGCGCTGCTCGGGCAGCGGCGCCGGGGTGCGCGCCTCGGCCAGGCACCACTCGTCGAAGGCGCGCCCGGCGGCGATCACCTGCTCGGGCGAGGTGCCGCTGCGCGCGGGATCGCCGCCGTGGCCGAAGACCGTGGCCAGGTCGATCGCTTGTCCCGCCCGGTGGGCGGTGTGGTGCTCGAGGTAGTAGGCGAGCAGGTGCAGCTCGCGCAGCTCGTTGCGGAAGTCGTAGGTCTTGCCGCCGCCCGGCATGGGTGGGTTGCCAGCCGATTCGCCGACCGGGAAGCCGTTGCGCGTGTAGAGCTCTTTCACCTCGCCGAGCGGGCGCGGGGTGATGAAGTTCTGGACGCCGACCGCGCCGTAGTAGGCGGCCAGCGACCACAGCCCGAGCTCGACTATAATCCGCGCCAGCGGGCGCGGGTTGTAATCGCGCACGATGCCGACCACGCCGTTCACCCCATGGTAGAGGGCAAGGATGACGAAGACGATGTAGTAGCCCTGCCACCACGGGTTGTTGGCGCGCGCCGAGACGGTCAGGCCGGTCGACACCGCGTCGCTGGTGAAGTGCTGGATGCCGAAGTGCGTGAAGGCGAGGCCGATCAGCAGCACCGCGCTGACGCGCTGCATCAGCCATTGGCCGGAACCGGTGCGGGTCGAGGCGTAGGGGGCGACCATCTCAGCGCCCTTCCGCGCCGGGCAGGACGTGGTCGTCGAACAGCGGCCGCACATTGCTGTGCAGCAGGAGGGGGATGGAACCGGCGATGAGCAGGACGACGGTGAGCGTCGCCAGCATCCACGCCACCCGCTTGTGCCAGTGCGTGCGCACGGCGACGAAGTCGACGACGAGGATGCGGATGCCGTTCAGGCCATGGAAGAGCAACGCGGCGTAGAGCAGGATCTCGCCAGCCTTGAAGTCAGGCTCCTGCATGCGCTTGATCATCAGGTCATAGGCGGTGGGGTCCGCCTGGTTGGCCTTGGTGATCGAGATGATGTGGAAGAAGAGGAAGAAGATCAGGCCCAGGCCGGTCACGCGGTGCAGCACGTAAGCCAGGCTGCCGGTGAACCAGCGGTAGCTGCCACCGCCCTGGAAGGGGATCCAGTTGGTGAGCACGCTTTTGGTGCCGCGGTCGGGTTCGATCACAATGCGCTCCGGGAGGCGGCGAGTACTGTGGGCGGTGGGGGAGCGGGGCCACTCACCTGGATCCGGGCGCTGCCCAACTATAACCGCAACGCATCGACACCCATGTCCGATCCGGTCATGGGGGCGGAGGGGAGATCCGCACCGCGAGATCCATCCGCTCCAGCACCGCATCGACCCGATCGCACCAGCGGGCATAGGCTCCGGGATCGTGGGTCCCGACCACGGGCGCGATCCGCTGGCACAACTCGTCGCCGTCCCGCCACTCGTGGAAGCCGAGCAGGGGGTCGTCCTCCGCGACCGCCATCGGCGCGCGCAGCGCCACGGCCTCGCCGTCCGGGGCGATGACGCGGGTGCTGACCTGGACCGCATCCGGCAGCAGCAGCGCCAACGGCCGGCGGCGATCGCCTCCGCGCAATACCGACCAGCGCCAGCGGTCGTTCGCCCACAGGTCGGGGATCACCCCGACCAGCATCCCCCCCTCGCTCCGCAGGCGCTGGCGCAGGGTGTAACGTAAGGTCAGACGCAGGGCTTGGCGGGGTTGTTCGAGCCCGGCCACCTCGGCGCGCTGCACCGCCGCGACCTGCGCCCCGAGGGTGGTGGCGATCCGGCTCCGCACCGCGTCGGCATCGAGTCCGGTGAGGCTCTGGCGCCAGGACGCGGCGGGGTAGCCAGCGAGGACGGCCACCTCGTCAACCGCAAGCGTGCCATCGGTGGCGCAGTGGACCACGCGCTGGACCGTCGTCGCCCCTGGGCCCGCTGCGGGTGCCGTGATCAGGCGCGGCTGGGCGGGATCGAGCATCAGCAGCCTCGCGCCGGCGAGGTGGTAGGGGATCAGCGCGGGATCGAGGTGGGTGGCGGTGGGATCGATCACCGCGATGCCGTCCGGTCCTGGCACGGCGACGACCATGTGATTGAACTGGTTGAGATCGGGAATGCCTTCGATCAGCCAGCCATCAACGGGGACGAGCGCGAGATGCGCCGGTACGTCGACCGCCGCCAGCAGGCGCTGGAGCAGCACCGACTGGTCCTTGCAGTCGCCCAGGCGCTTTTCCAGGGTCTTTACCGCCGGCTGCGGAATCCGCCCGCGTGGGCCGAATTCCACCGCGGCATAGGCGATATCGCGTTGGACCAGATTGACCACGGCGTCGATCCGAGCTTGGCGGTCGCCCAACGCCCCGGCTGCGGACCGGGCCGCGGCGGTCACCGTCGCATCCTCGCCCAGGTAGGGTTCGAGATCGACGAGATAGTCCCGCGCCAGCGCCTCCCAAGAGCCCTCGGCCGGCCCGCACCACAGGATGGGCAGGTCCGCGTCGGCGATGGGGATGAGCCATTCCCCGGGGGTTGCCGGCAGCCCCAAGGCTTCGACGGTGGTGAGTTCACCGGCATTGACCATGCGCAGCCCGCCGCCGGCATGGAATGCCAGCGCGCCGACCGGCGCGGCGATGCTGATCGAGGCCCGCGCCACCGGCCGGCGGGTTCCCAGCCGCACCCGGGCGAAGACCGGCCGCTCGGGCGCATACTGCCGGCGCGTGATCAGGCATTCGAGGCGGCATCCCGGACGCAGGCCGGGAACCGGCAGGCTCACCGTTTTCTCGGTCGTGGCCATGGTTCCGTCATGATCATCGAGGACGTACCAGTCCTCGATGCCACCCTCGGCGATGGTGTCGCCCGACTCGTCGCGGACGATGAGGTGGTTGACGTGGAACTGTTCATAGGCCGGATCGAAGCTGAAGCGCATGGTGCTGAAGGCTTCGCAGGCCGCGCGATCGGTGATCGCGATGACATGGCGATCACTGCGCCGGAATCCGTCCTGCGGATTCCACGCGATCGCAGTCGCGCGCAACAGGTAGCTGCCGCCGGGGGTCGCGTCACCGTCCGTCGGCATTCGTTCGGCCGCGATCGCGCCGACTGGCTCTAGCGGGGCGGCGATGCGGCTGGTGTCGCCCTTGCCCAGGTCGCGATCGATGGCGGCGAGGAAATCCTGCGCCGCGGATAGCCCAGGATCGAGATCGAGCGCGGCCCGGAAGGCGGTCTGCGCCTCGCGGTAGCGCCCAAGGCGGTAGAGCGCGATGCCGTCGCGATGGCGCAGCGGCGCCGAGCGGGGGAGCCGGAGCAGGGCCGGGGCGAGATCCTCGCGCGCCTGCAGCGGACGACCCCGATCAAGCTCGATGTCAGCCAGAGCGATCGCCAGCGTCGCGTCGTCAGGCGGGGCGTGGGTGTCGCGCAGCAGGGCTGCCGCCGCGTCGACCTCGCCATCCGCCACCAGGAACCTCGCCCGTCGGCGCACCACCGATGGATGCCCAGTCAGCGTGGGATGTTCTCCCAGGGTGGAAGCGAAGCGTGGCGGATCGGAAAGCCGGCGGAGCACCGCGAGGTAGTCTGCGAAATCATCGGCATCGCTCCATCCCGCCGCGAAGACGACGTGGTAGGCGGCGGCCGCCTCGTCGTCGCGATCGCACCGGGCGAGCAGGAAGGGCCGGTAGGAAGCCACCTTGAGATCCTCGGCGACGCGGGTGGCGTGGGCGTCGAACCACTCCAGTCCCGCTGTCCAGCTTTCGAGATGGCAGAAGGCCTGCAGCGCATTCGCGGCATCTTCGACATCGGCCTTCGGACCGCTGCCAGCGGCGCACAGCCAGGGCAGCGCCTCGCGCCAGCGGCGGTTGCGGGTCAAGAAGCGGCCGACTCCCCCCGCGAAAGCATCGTCTGCGGCACGGTTTCCCGTCGCCTCGGCCGCGGTCCCTGGTCGCAACCGCGCCACCAGCTCGTCGCCGACTTCGTCGGGAACGAGGTCGGCCCCGTTCCCATACACCACCACCAGCAGCGCGCGGTCGCCGCAGCGCAGCGCCCAGCCTCGGGCGGGAAGCTTGGCCTCGGGGCCGGTCCCGTAACGCACCTCAAGCCCGGCGCCGATCGGCAAGGTGACCGCGCGGCCTTCGGCGACGATCGCGGCGTCGACCCCGATCAGGGTGAGCAGGCCCGCGGCGATCTGCCGCTCGTTGGCGTCACGTCCGTCGAGCGACGTGCTGATCACAAACGCGTTGGCGCCGCTGGCGGGATGGCGGCAACGGACCTCGACGAAGGGATTGGCGTTGGCCGCAGGAGCGGCGGGGAACCACTCCATCCCGGTCAGATCAAGCTCGATCGGCGAATGCCGCAACGCGACCACACCCAGCGGGGACACGGCCGCCGGCATCAGCGGCGAGCGGCGCCCAGGCTCGATCAGCTGCATGCTGTCGAGCACCGTTTCGGATTCCCTGCGCAGATCCGCTTCGTCGACCGTGAGATCCGACCAGGTCGCCCACTGGTAGAGGAAGCCGTCCGCCACCGCCGCGGTGAGGTCGAAGCGAAGGGCCATCCCCTTGCCATTGTCGAAGAGCAGACGCGCGCGCTCGCCGGGAAGGCCGGCGACCATCCATGGTCCCCGCCACAGTTCCTGGGGGGTGGGATCGATCGAGTGGCGGGCGGTGATCATCGCTTCGAGCAGGCCCGCCGTGTCCAGTTGGCCGGTGCCCTGCTCGGCGAGCAATCCGGCCATGAGATGCTCGTCACGTTTCCAGAGCGCGGTCCATGGGGCCTGCGGAGGTGACTTCCGCTGCCACTTCTTCGGCGCTCCCAGGCGGATGTTCAGGTCGGGAAATTCCGCCGGAGCGAGCCGGGCAGCGCGTTCGCCGCGCGCGAGATCCAGGGCTGCGGCCCAGTCGTCGGCGCCGCGCAGGGCAGGATCCGCGGCAAGGGCCTGCGCGCGCAGCCAGAGCGGCTGCACCACGTCCTCCGGCTCGCCGCGGATGGTGCCATCCCGGCGCAGCCACAGGCAATCCATGCCGAGGTAGTCGGGCGCGATGATCGCGACCGGCTGGTCGGGCGAGCTGCGCTCAGGATCCGGCCGCAGGTATAGCGCCCAGGGCCCCTGCAGGCGGCGGCAGGGATGGGGCCGCGCGTCGAGGGTCGGAGCGGTCTCGGGCCAGACGCCATCCGCCCCGGCCGGCACGAGCGCGGCGAGCGCGACGCGCGCGGCGATCTCGCGGCGCCCGACCACCGCGCGATCGACCCCGGCGACGGCTCCGATCACCGCGGTGAACGGCAGGGTCGCCGCGACGAGCGCATGGTGGCCGCTGATCACCGCGCCCTGCGCATCCTCGTGGCAGCTTGCGGTGACCCGCAGCCGCGAGCGCGCGAGCGCGCGAGCGATGTCCCGGCCCAGCGGCACCCCGGGACGGGCCTCGTTGCGCCCCGCGAGCGCGAGGTAGCCCGCAGCGATCGCGGCCAGCGCGGGCAGATCGATCGCGGCGACGCAGCCGGCGCCGTCCCCATCGCTGACAAGGGCCGGCCAAGCCGGCGCCGACGGGCCGGGAATGGGCGCGGCGGCGGTGGTCGCGCTCCACCGACCACCGTCGCGGCGGACCCAGATGGTGGCGGGCCAGGTGACGGGCAGCGCCACCGCCACCGCGTCATCCCCGGTTGGTGGCGTGGCGCCGGCGCGCTCAAGGAGCAGTCCCACGAGTCGGTCCCACCCGTCACCGGTCGGCACGGTGACGGTGAGGTCGGGGAAGGGGGCCCCGGGAGTGGCCACCGCGACCACCGCGCCCGACAGCGAGGCGGCGAGCGCCTCGGGTTCGCCGAGCCGGGCCTGCACGGTCTCGCGGTACAGTTCCAGCGCATCGCCACCCTCTGGCGTGGCGGCGATCGCCCGGGTCATCCCGGCTAGACGTGCGCCATCGATGGCGAAGGCGAGCACGCCCAGCACCTGGGTGGGGACTCCGACGAAATCGGCGGTCTTCAGCCGCGCCAGGGGTGGGCTGAAGCCGGGCAGCGCGATCCGGTCACTGACACCTTCCGCGGTCAGCAGCGCCGAATACTCGGCCCGGGTCAGGCCGACGGCGGCGAACCAGTCCCGCGATCCCTGCTCGTCGCCCTGCGCGAACAGGCCGAGCAGGTCGACGCTCAGGGAGAGGTCGGCATCGGCATCGGCGGCGTGAAGCGGCATCCCGGACGCGCCCAGGGCGCCGCCATGAACGCCGCTGACCTGATCCCCATCCCGGGTCCAGGTCCACCCGGGGCCGCCCGTCGCTGCGGCGGGATCGCCGGTGATGAGCGCGTCCAGATCGGCGCCACGTCCGGGCGCGGTGACGGCCAATCGCCAGCGGCCAGAACCCTTGGGCTGCGCCGCGCCGTCGATCGCAAGGGTCCGGAGCGAACCCAGGGCCTCATCCGAGAACGCGGCGGGAAGGTGATCGGCGAGCGCCGAACGGCCGGCGGCGCGGACCGCCTTCAGCGCCGGCTGGCCCCACAGCGCTGCCCATGGCGACGCCGCCCAACGGGTTTTGGTCCTAGCCAGATCGGGCAAGCTCACGCTCAGCGCCGGATCGGATTCGGCCGCGGTCGCGACCGCGGCCACCACGGCAAGCAGAACGGCTGGACCGCAGCGACGGCGGAGGCGGGCGGGGTTCACGGAACGGGGTGCGGCGAAGGGCATCGCGGCAATCCTGACATCCTGTGAGCAGGCGCAACGAGGTTGCGCGCGCCGGCGACGGGAGTAGGTAGATGTCCCCATCTCGGTTCCAGGCGACGGGGTTCCTAGCTCAAAGGTCAGAGCACCGGTCTCATAAACCGAGGGATCCGGGTTCGAGTCCCGGGGAACCCACTGGTGGTTGGGCTTGGCTTGCGCATCCCGGCGGCCGCATGACCACCTCGGCGCGGTCGAAAGGTGCCAAGCACGGGCCCGACCAGGCCCGCGCGCAGGCAGCTTTCGATGGTGCCGACTTGTCTAACACGCTGTGCGGACAATCGGGGGCGACACACCCTCGTTGGCCTTCGTCAACCCGGACGGCCGGCTTTAATAGGCCTCCGCGGCGGCACGGGGTCCAAGGTTGTTGTCCAGTCACACCGTGTCATTTGCCATTCACGAACTGCGCTGCCCCCTGGGAACCCGGGTGCAAAGCTGGTAGCCGGCTTTGGGGTTCCTCTTGCGCCTTCCGCTTCCGGACTAGGCTGCCTGACCCTTCTTCACAGCCCCGGTACGTCCACACCCCTCGCCCCATGCGCATCTTCTCCGGCAATTCCAATCGGCCGTTGGCCCAGGCGATCGCCGAGGGTACGGGGCAGCGTCTCGGGGAATTGACCTGCGCGCGCTTCCCGGATGGTGAGGTCAAGGTCCAGATCCACGAGGACGTGCGCGGCAAGGACTGCTTCGTCGTTCAGTCGACTCATTCCAACGACTTCCTCATGGAGCTGCTGGTCATCGTCGACGCGCTGCGCCGCGCCTCGGCGCACCGCATCACCGCCGTGGTGCCCTACTTCGGCTACGCCCGCCAAGACCGCAAGCACGAGGGGCGGGTGCCGATCACCGCCAAGCTGGTCGCCAACATCATGGCCACCGCCGGCATCCAGCGCCTGCTGACCGTCGACCTGCATGCCCAGCAGATCCAGGGCTTCTTCGACGTACCGGTCGACCACCTCACGGCGATGCCGGTGCAGCTCGATTGGCTCGAAAGCCTCCAGCTCGAGAACCCGGTGGTGGTCAGCCCGGATACCGGCTCGATCAAGCTCGCCGACCGCCTGGCCCGTAAGATCAAAGCCAAGCTGGCGATCATCGACAAGCGCCGCACCGCCGACAACAAGACCGAGGTCGCCAACGTCATCGGCGAGATCTCGGGTCAGGACGTCGTCATCATCGACGACATGATCACCACCGCCGGCAGCATGACCAACGCGATCCGCGTCGCGCGCGACCATGGCGCCAAGCGGGTGTTCCCGCTCGTCACCCATGCCGTGCTCTGCGGCGAGGCCTTCGATCGCCTGTCCGAGGTCCGCCTCGATGCGCTCGCGGTCTGCGACACCATTCCCTTGAAGCGCCGTTATGCCGAATTGCCGATCACGGTGATCTCGGTCGCCGACCTGCTTGGCAAGGCCATCACCAACATCCACACCAACCAATCGGTCAGCTCGCTCTTCGTCTGAGTCGATCGCACAGGAGTATCCCATGAGCGCCACCAACACCTATTCCGCCAAGCCCCGCACCGCCACCGGCAGCAAGGCCGCCACCGCGCTGCGCAAATCGGGCCAGGTCCCGGTCACCGTCAGCCGTCCGGGCAAGGACAGCACCCTGCTGCAGGTCGACACCAAGACCGCGAACCAGATCGACGCCCACGTCGTCCACCTCGCCAAGCTCGACGTCGGCGGCAAGGCGGTCACCGTTCTGCGCGGCGCCATCGCCAAGCACCCGCTCAGCGACCAGATCCAGCATATTGACGTGCTCGAAGTCGACGAGACCTCGATGATCAAGGTCGACGTGGCGGTGTTCGTCGATTCGCGCAACTGCGCCGGCGTCAAGGCTGGTGGCCTGGTCGAGCAGCGCCTGCGCCGGATCAAGGTCGCCTGCCCGGTCAACGCCATCCCCGACCAGGTCACCATCGACATCACCGATGTCGAGCTCATGCAGACCGTGCTGGTCGAGAAGATCACCCTCCCCAAGGGCGTGACGCTGGTCACCCCGGGCAAGAACCCGCTGCTGTCGGTGGTCATCCCGCGCGGCATGGCCAAGGCCGAGAGCGCCGACGCCGAAGCCGCCGCCGCGGGCGCGGCTCCTGCCGCAGGTGCGGAGGGCGAGAAGAAGGACGACAAGGCTCCGGCCGCCGGCGCCAAGAAGGACGAGAAGGCCCCGGCCAAGAAGAAGTAAGCTTCTTCCTCTTTTGAGATCAGCGAACGGCGCCGCTTTTGCGGCGCCGTTTGTGGTTTGGTTGGGCCCCGCGCCGAGATTCGGGCTTTCCGGTTGAGGTGGTCGGCCCGCACCTGGACAACCCGTGGTATACTCGCGCAGGAGGTGCCATCCGTGCCCGGAGACGCCCACTCGACCGGAATCCGCCCCAGCATTGCCATGCTCCAGGCGATCAAGGACCGTTTCCTCGCTGATCTCGGCGATTCGGTCGACTGGTTCTACGCGGCGATGCCCGGCTACTATTTCCGGGTCACCGATCAGGCCGAGCAGATCCGCCATCTCGAGGTCGTGCATTCGCTGCGCCGCACCAGCGAAGCCAAGCTGACCATGGTCGACGATGGCGAGGCGAAGAAACTGCTTTTTGTCGGCCGGCCATCGACCCACTCGCTGTTTGATGTCGTCACCATGCTCGGCGAGCGACCCTTCCACCGCGTCGAACTGCACGCCAGCCGCGACGCCAGCCTGTTCATCCACGCCTTCGCCTATGGCAGCGCCCGCTTGCCGACCGGGGTCGATCTGCCCGCACTGCGCGCGAGCATTGTCGCCGCCTGCTGCGACGCCGTGTCGTGCGTGCCCAAGGCGGTGGTCGAGCGCTACCTCGATGCGGTCGATCAAGGCTATCTCGCGCGCAGTCCGGTCGAGCGCGTCGAACGCCACGTGCGCGCCTGGGCCAACCTCGCCGGCGGTGCCGATGTCCACGTCGCCATCGACGATGTGACCGATCACCATCCCGTGACGCGCATCCTGGTCGCCGGTTGTTGCGGGCGACCGAACCAGTTCCTGGTCCACGTCGCCCGCGTGATCAAGCGTTGGGGCCTGGTGCTCGAGCGAGGCTACGTCGACCTGGTGCCATCGGTCGACGATAGTGGGCGCAAGGTCCTGATCAGCTCGGTCTACGTGGTCGGCGCTGACGGCGCGGCGCTGCCGCACGACATCGCCCGTCAGGTCGCCGCCGACCTCGAGACCATCCGCCGGCTCTACACCGACCCGCTGGCCGATCTCTACCAGGACGCATCCTACACCCTCGACCAGCTCGAACTGCTGCGCGCAGCCATCGGTTTCGCCGGCCAACTGTTGGCGCCCGACTATCCCTTCCTCGACATCGGCGAAGCGGGCGAGGAGGTCGTACGCAGCGAACCGGCGATCTGCCGCGGCCTGTGCGACCTGCTCGCGCTGCGCTTCCATCCCGAGAAAGCCGGCACCGTCGCCGACTTCGACCGCCTGCACGCCGACCTGCTCGTCCGCATCCGCGCCTGCGAGCCGCTCGCGCATGCGGTGCTGCTCGAAGCGATGCTCGGTTTCATCGCCGCAGTGCGCTTGACCAATTTCTCCAAGCTGGATCGCCTCGGCATCGCCTTCTCGATCGACCCGGCGGTGCTGCCGGCGGCGCGCTTCCCGCACCCGCCGTATGCGGTGTTCTATTTCTCAGGCCATGTCGGCCGCGGCTTCCACATCCGCTTCCGCGCGTCGGCGCGCGGTGGGCTACGCCTGGTGCTGCCGCGCAATCTCGGCCAGTTCCAGCGCGCGCGCGAGCAGCTGCTGAAAGAGGTCTACGACCTCGCCTGGGCCCAGCAGCTCAAGAACAAGGACATCCCCGAGGGCGGCAGCAAATGCATCGGCCTGGTCGAGCCGGGCGGCGACGCCAGCGCCATGGTGCGCCAGATCGTCGATCCACTCATCGATCTGATCCTGCCGGCTGAACGCATGCCCGAGGTGATCGGGCCGCATCACGCTCCGCGCCAGGCGGATCTCATCTTCCTCGGTCCGGACGAGAACATGACGCCGGAGCGGATCGTCTGGGTCGCCGAACGCGCCCGCGCGCGCGGACTTCCGCACCATCTTACGCTGATGTCGTCCAAACCCGGATCGGGCATCAACCACAAGGAGTACGGCGTCACCAGCGAGGGCATCTTCCGCTGGATACTCCAGGTGCTGCCGGTGGTGGGCATCGCCGAGGGTGCGCCCTACACGGTGAAGATCACCGGCGGCCCCGACGGCGACCTCGGCGGCAACCTGCTGCGCATCCTGCACCGCGAACACGGCGCGCGTTGCCGCGTCGTCGCGATCTCGGACGGCACCGGCTATGCGCACGATCCGCTCGGCCTCGATTGGGAGGAGCTGCTGCGCCTGGTGCAGGCGTCGGGCGGCATCGCTGGCTTTTCGCCCGCCCGTCTCCACCCGGGCAACGCCCGCGTCGCCGCGGTCACCGACAAGGCCAGTGAGCAGGCGCGCAACGGGCTGCACAATTCGGTCGTCGCCGACCTCTTCGTGCCGTGCGGCGGTCGGCCCTACACCATCAATGACCAGAACTGGAAGGACTTCCTCGGCGCGGACGGCAAGCCGACCGCGCGCACCATGGTCGAGGGGGCCAACATCTTCCTCACCCCGGCGGCGCGCCGCCACCTCGAGGACGCTGGCTTGGTGGTGATCAAGGATTCATCAGCGAATAAGGGCGGCGTCATCTGTTCCAGCTACGAGGTGCTTGCCGGCCTGGTCTTGTCCGAGTCCGAGTTCCTCGCGCGCAAGCCGCGCTACATCACCGAGACCATCCACCTCTTGCGCTCGCGCGCCGACGCCGAGGGCCGCGCCCTGCTCGCGGCGTGGAAACGGCGGGGGAAAAACGCGAAACTCAGTGAACTCTCGCAGCAGATCAGCGAGGAGATCAACCGCGTCAGCGGCCTGCTCGAACCGGTGATCGGCGCCCATCTCGACGACCCCGCCTTCGCCCAGAGTTGGCAGCGGCACCTCCATCGCCATTGTCCGCCCGTGCTGGTCGAGGAATTCGCCGACCGCCTGCAGACGCGCATCCCGCGAGCGCATCGCGTCGCCATCCTCTCCAAGCGTCTGGCCAGCCTCATGGTCTATCGCGAAGGCCTGACCTGGTGCCGCAACTATCTGCTCGACGACCGCCTGTGGGAGGTGCTCGGCACCTACCTCGAGGCCGAGGACAAGGTCGCGGCGGTGATCGAGGCGGTGGCGCGCATGGGTCTGCCGAATCAGGAGGAACTCATCCGCATCGTCGCGGCGGGCAGCCAGCGCGAGTTGGTGCGCGAGCGGCTGGGGCAGGAGTTTTAAAGAGCGCGGCTCCGCCGCGCCGCGAGAGCGCGAACAGGGTCGAGCCCCGCTCGACCAACAACCCCGTCAACGATCCCGTTTGCCGTCAACCGAACAACTGATCCAACTGCGTCGCCCTCAGCACCTTCCGATTCTGCTCGCTCACGTTCACCAATCGCACCGCTTTCCCACGCTTGTTGGCATGGACATAGATCGCGACCAAGTTGGCGAGCCCCGGGCTGTGCAGCGCGGGGATGTACCGGAGATCGATCTCAACGACGCTGTCGCCGTCCTCCAGCGCGCCAGTGATCAGGCGGGAAAAACCGAAAGCGTCCCAGATCGGGTCGGTGACGACGGTCAGGCGGCAAACTCCATGACCATCACGTTCGATCTTCACGGCGGCGACGCTAAACAGCGAAGCGGTAGGCGCCAGGGGGTGCTCGCGGAGGCTCGCGGAGGCTTGCGAGGAGGGTTCCGGTCTCCCAGCCATGGCGTACGCTGCCGCCGTGACCGCCGCTTACGCTCTGCCCGACCGCGAACTGCTCGCGCAGTGCGACGTCGAGCGCTGCCGCGCCGGGGGGCCGGGCGGTCAGCACCTCGCCCGCACCGAAAGCGCGGTGCGCATCGTGCACCGTGCCACCGGTCTCGAGGCGCGCTGCCAGGACCACCGCGACCGGCTCGCCAATCAGGCCGATGCCCTGGCCCGGCTGCGCCTGCGTCTGGCGCTGCACCTGCGCGGGGTGGCTGATCCGGCGTGGGTGGCCGCTCAGCGCCGCGGGCGGCAGTTGCCGCTCGGTGCGGGCAGCGCCTCGTATCCGCTGGTGGTGGCGGCGGCGCTCGATGCGCTCGCCGCTGCCGAAGGCCAGCTCGCCCCCGCGGCCCAGGCGCTGGCGGTGTCGACCACCCAGTTGGCCCGGTTGCTGGCCGACGACAAAGAGGTCCGCGTGGCGACGGACTTGCTGCGCGCGGCCCATGGTCATGGGCCGTTGCACTCGTGATGGACGGGCGCGATCGATGTCGACGCTGACGGCCATGCGCTTCGCCATCGCTGTCGGCGCCAACCAGGGAGAACGCGCCGCCACCATCGCCCGCGCCGCTGAGCTGCTGGCGGCGGAAGGCGACATCGCCGTGGTCGCGCGCTCGCCGCTGATCGAGACCGCCCCGGTCGGCGGGCCGCTCGGGCAGGGGGCCTTTCTCAACGGCGCCTGGATCATCGCCACCGACCTTGGCCCGCACCAGCTGCTCCACCGCCTGCAACGCATCGAGACCGCGCTCGGCCGGGTGCGCACGGTGCGCGACGGGCCGCGTACCATCGATCTTGACCTCGTGCTGGCCGAGGCGCCGCTGGTGGTCACCAGCGGCGTGCTCATCCTGCCACATCCCCGTTTGCATCAGCGCGCCTTCGTCCTCGAACCGTTGGCGGCGGTGGCGGCGGCCTGGCGGCATCCGCTACTCGGACGCACGGTGGCCGAGCTGGCCCAGGCGGTGTCTTCCCAGCCGTCCCCGCCGACCTAGTCTTCGCATCCCGTCAAAGCCCGACCATTGGAGCCTCTGGCCGATGTTCGATTACATTTCCGATCGTTTCACCTCGATCTTCGACAAGCTCCGCTATGGCGGGAAGTTGACCGAGGAGAACATCCGCGAGGGCCTGCGCGATGTGCGCCGCGCTCTGCTCGAGGCCGACGTCAACGTCGAGGTCGTGCGCCGCTTCCTCGACACCGTCACCGCCAAGGCGGTCGGCGAAGCGGTGCTCAGCGGGGTCCAGCCCGGCCAGCAGGTCGTGCAGATCGTCCACGACGAGCTGATCGCCTTGATGGGCGAACCCGATACCGAGATCCCGTTCGCCAAGAACGGGCCCACCATCATCCTCATGGCCGGCCTGCAGGGCTCAGGCAAGACCACCTCGTGCGCCAAGCTGGCCAAGCTGCTCCTGGCCCAGGACAAGCGCCCGTTCCTGGTCGCCGCCGACCTCCAGCGTCCGGCCGCCATCGAGCAGCTGCGCGTGCTCGGCCAACAGATCGGCGTGCCGGTCTTCCACGAGGCCGGCCTGAAGGCGCCCGAGCTGTGCGCCAAGGCGGTCAAGGTCGCCACCGCCGACAACCGCGACGTCATCATCCTCGACACCGCCGGCCGCCTGCACGTCGACGACGACCTCATGGCCGAGGTCGCCGAGATCCACCGTCAGGCCAAGCCGCACCAGACCTACCTCGTCGTCGACGCGATGACCGGACAGGACGCGGTCAACAGCGCCAAGGCCTTCAACGATCGTCTGCCGCTCGACGGCGTCATCTTCACCAAGCTCGACGGCGATGCGCGTGGCGGCGCGGTGGTCAGCCTGCGCACCATTATCGGCAAGCCGATCAAGTTCGTCGGTATGGGCGAGAAGCTGGACATGCTCCAGCCATTCTTTCCCGACCGCATGGCGCGGCGCATCCTCGGCATGGGCGACATCCTCTCGTTCGTCGAGAAGGCGCGCGGCGTGGTCGACGAAGATGCCGCGGCCGAAATGGAGGAGAAATTCAAGAAGAACAAGTTCGACCTCGGCGATTTCGCCCAGCAGCTCGAGATGATCCAGAAGATGGGATCGTTGAAGGATCTGCTCGGACTGATTCCGGGCGTCGGCGCCAAGTTCAAGGGCCTCAACGTCGACGAGGCGGTGTTCAAGCGCTACCGTTCGATCATCGGCTCGATGACCCAGCACGAGAAGGGCCGCCCTGACCTGGTCGACATGAGCCGCCGCCGCCGCATCGCCAACGGCTCGGGCACCAGCACCAATGACGTGCAGGGCCTGCTCAAGCACTTCGCGACCATGCAGAAGATGATGGGCCGCTTCGGTGACATCCAGGAGATGGCCCAGAAGCTGCCGGATCAAGAGCATCTGACGCCAGAACAGCTGGCCAATCCCCAGCAGTTCATGCCCAATCCCAACCGCATCTTCAATCGCAAGGAAGACAACGAAGCGCTCAAGCGCTACCGCGCTGAGCGCAATCGGCTCAAGAAGGCGAAGAAGAAGAATCGCTGAGCGACGGCTGGGTTCGCCTCGGAAGCGGGTGGCTTGAACAACCCTGGCCTTCCTGCTGCGCCGGATTGCTTCAGAACGCTCTAGGATCACCAGCGAGGTGACCCATGGGAGCCATGACCGTTGGCCGCATCGATGGCGGGTACGCGGTGCAGATCACCGGCACCGGCACCATGCGTGAAGGCGCCGCCGTGCAGGCGTTCGCGCGGGAGGCCTTCACCGACCCGCGTGCGCGTCTCGTGCTTGACCTGCACGACTGCGATGGCCTCGACAGCACCTTCCTCGGTACCCTGGTCGTGCTCCATCGGCAGACCCTTCGCGATCCGCGACGCTTCACCGTCTCGGTCGATCAGGAGGGGGCGGGCCGCCTGCTCGGCCAATGCCGGCTCGAGCGCATGCTGACCATCGACCCCGAGCGGCCGCACCTGGAGGGCGACCCCACCCGCATCCCGGCGGCGTCGCTCGAGCCCGCCGACCTGGCGCGCCTGGTGATCGACTGCCACCGCATGCTCGCCGAAACCGGCGGGCCGGATGCCGACGCCTTCATCGGTGTCGCCGACCGCTTGGAGCGCGAACTGCGCCGCTGAGCAAAACCGGCGAGAGCGGCCCATCTGCTGCGTTGGTCGTCAGTCATGTGGCCGATCACCTGGGCCAGGGCCCCAGGTGATCCCCGCAAGCAGCGCAGCTGCGCGCCAGCACTGAGGGCGCAGG
>ENA-ORBV01004581-ORBV01004581.1-microbial-mat-metagenome-genome-assembly--contig:-NODE-4581-length-26324-cov-5.919877_pt1 | contig 26324 bp, 23 predicted proteins | sample MGYA00237777_ERZ505514 | MGnify/ENA primary metagenome ERZ505514 (study PRJEB26160, sample SAMN06269048) | microbial mat metagenome | isolation source: Oligotrophic lake microbial mat | place...
TGATACGGCGACCACCGAGATCTACACCTCTCTATTCGTCGGCAGCGTCAGATGTGTATAAGAGACAGCGCTCGGGCGGCAGCAGATCTACCAGGCGAACGTCTACCTGGCGGCGGGCGTCCTGCGCAAAGGCGAACAGGATTACGAGTACGCCGCAGGCAAGCTGCGCGATGACACGGGCGTCTACCCGACGTACGGAGACTGGCAGGGCTCAGTGACTCATCGCATCGGCGTCACCGACTGGTTCACGGTGGGCTACGCCGGCGAGGGCAACCAGGACGTCGTCACGGGCGGCCCGACACTCGCGGCGCGCCTGTCGCGTCTGGGCGAGGTCGAGGTCAACGCGTGGGTCAGCCAGACGAAGGACAAGACCCGCGGGCTCGGCGTCTATGGCCTCTACACCTTCGTGGGCCGGTGGCTCAACCTGAGCGCCACGGCGCAGTATTACAACCCTGGCTTTGCGAACATCTACCTGAATCCTGGTGGAGCGAGTACGCCCGAGTACTATCAGGCCTCGGCCGGCGTGCCGATCTTCAGTCTTGGCAGCATGACCTACTCCTGGGAGGCGAAGCGCTCGCCGGCGGGGACCTTCGGCTTCACGCTGGATGACGGCTTCTTCGACCCGGAGATCACCCGGAGCGAGGCGCACACGCTGCGCGCCAACTTCCGCCTGCTGCCGCGGACGCAGCTCACGACGACGGCCACCTTGACCACGGTTCGCGGAGCGCGGCGGTGGAGCGGCGTTGCGAGCCTCAATATCGTCATCGGCCGAGGGACGACGGCGAGCGCGACCTACTCGAACATCCTCGGGACCGAGACGAAGTATCTCGACATCAACAAGTCGCTCCCGGTGGGCGTGGGCATGGGCTATCGGCTGACCGGCTCGGACGTCGAGAAAGGCACGGCCGGAGGCCAGTTCGAGCTGAATACCCCCGTCAATCGCCTTCGGCTGAACTACGATGCGATGGACGGTGGCGATCGGACCAACGGCTCGGCCACGCTTTCTGGCGGTCTGATCGTGACCGGCGGCGGGGTGTTCTTCACGCGGCCGCTGGACTCAAGCGTGGCGGTGGTCGAAGTCACCGGTCTGAAAGGCGTGGGCATCCTGGCCGACAACGTCCTGGTAGCCCGCACGAACGGGCGCGGAACCGCGCTCATCCCACGATTGCTTCCGTACCTCGCGAACCGCATCAGCTACGTCGAGTCCGACATCCCGTTCGACTACACGGTTCCCGTGACGTCGCAACTGATTGCGCCACCGTATCGCGGCGCCGCGCACGTGAGGTTCGTGACCTCGCGGATCCAGGCGCGTACCGGATCGATTCGCCTGACGATCGACGGCGAAGAGGTGGTGCCAAGCTATGGCACGATCGTGGTGGTGCTCGACGGCGAAGAAGTGGAATCACCGCTGAACATCGACGGGGAGTTCTTCCTCGACCTGCCGAACGGGCATCACACGGGCACGGTGAACTTCAAGGGGCAGTCGTGTGGCGTCGAGTTCAACGCCACCGCGAAAACCGGGCTGATGCAGAAGGTGGGGATCCTGCGATGCACGCCGTGAAGTTCTCGGGGCGCCTAATGGCGTTCGTGGTCGCGGGCGTGGGCGCGTGGATGGGCAGCCTGAGCGACGGCGTCGCGTGGGCCGCTCCGAAGACGTCCTGCACGCTCGACGGCACGAGCGTGATGGCGTTCGGCACCTACGATCCGATGGGTAACGTCGACGTGGATGCCCAGGGCCAAGTGTCGTACCGGTGCGGCAACGGCAACAACGTTCGCGGCGGCGGAATCGGGAAAGGACGGCTTGTCGTGCAGATTTCCCTCAGCGCCGGCAACGCCGGGAACTTCCAGCGCTACATGCAGGGTCCGCGAGATCGGATGAACTACAACCTCTACATGGATGCGCCGCGCTCGCAGATATGGGGTGACGGCACCGGCGGAACGCGGATCTACAGCGAGAAGGCGCAGCCGAACAACCACGTCACCACCGTCCCCGTGTTCGGGCGGATCACCGGCGCGCAGGACGTGAGCGTGGGCCAGTACCTGGACAACCTGGTGGTGACGTTGAATTACTAGCTAAAAGTCGAGCGTCACGGTGACGGGGCGGCGGTCGGGAGGGGGCGGCGGCGCAATCACCGGCAGGCGAGTGCTGGTCAGTGTTGCCAGTATCTGGGGGACGACGAACACGACCTCGCCACCGGCGAGCAACTGGCTGCCGGCGAACGTCATGGTCGGTGCGATGCCGTCGCCGCGGTTGGTGGACACGCGCAGGGCTCGAAGGCCGGCCTTGCCGCAGGTCACCTTGACTGCGGGGCTGCCGTCGTCCGAGACGGAGTAGTCGTCCACGGTGATGCGGCACTGTGGCTTGACCGTGGCGCCGACCTGCATGACCGCCGTTTGAGCGCCAGCGCGGATGGGAATGAAACCCAAGGCCACGACCACGGCACCGACCGTCAACGGGTTACGAAAAGCGGAACTCATGAAGAAATTATCCCACGTTTTTCCCGTCCTGGTTGTCGTGGCGCTCCTGGTGCCGGCGGCGATGTTCGGCCAGGCGCCACCACCGTTCGAGCCCCCACAACCGTCGGGCCGATGGCCCATTGGCACGACGACGTGGGTGGTCACCGACACCGGGAGGCCGGACCCCTTCGCGCCCGGCCTGCAGCGCCAGGTCCGCGTCGTGGCGTGGTATCCCTCTGTGAACGCCAAGGATGCAAGCCTGGCTCCGTACCTGCGCCAGGGACCTCAAGAAGTCCGGGCCTTTGCTACGTTGTTGCGGGCGCCGGGTGCTTTCGAGGGCCTGCCGAAAGTCTTTGGCCACGGCATGGTGGACGCGGACCCGGCAAAACAGACGAAGCTTCCCGTCCTGCTCTTCTCTCACGGCTACACCGCGGTGCCAAGCTCGTACACGCTGCTGATGGAAGATCTCGCCAGCCATGGCTACGTCGTCCTCAGCATCGTTCATCCCTATGAAGCGACGGCCGCCACGCTGGCCGACGGCAGCGTCGTCACGATGCTCGACGAGCAGGGCCAACTGCGACAGGGTATTCGCCGCGTGCTCGACGAATGGGGCGCCGAGGACGCCACGTTGGCCAAGGTGACGGCGACCGACGACGACGCCGATCAGGTGACGCTCCTGCGCGGGTACCTTGCGGGACTGAAGAATACAGAGGTCGCGCTCCGTCGGTGGGTGGACGACACGCGACTGGTGCTCGATCGCCTCAAGGCCCTGCCCGCATCAACACCGCCCGGCCGTCTTGCCGCGAAGATCGATCTCACGCGCCTCGGCGCCTTCGGCCACTCCATGGGCGGTGTGACCGCGGGTCAGTTCTGCCTGGAGGAGACACGCTGCCGCGCGGCGCTCAACCTGGACGGCAGCCCACAGTACGGCACGATGATCGACAAGGTGATGGGCAAGCCGCTCCTGATGGTGTATTCGGACCGGCCCGGTCGCGAAGGCGCCAGCGATGCGATCTATCGCGCCAGCGCCTCCACCTATTACCGGGTTGACGTGCACCAGACGCTGCACGTGGACTTCAGTGACATGGGCTTCTGGGGCGGCCCGCTTCGCGAACGCGGAGCCTTCGGCCCCATCGCGCCGGACGCGGCGGCCAACATCACGCGCCGCATCGTGCGCGAGTTTTTCGACCAGGAACTCCTCGGCCGGACGTCGCCGCTGCTGAACGCGCGGACGAAGTGGTCGTGGGAACAGGTGGCCGTGCAGGTCAAGCGCCCGCTGAAGAAATAGCGGGTGAACGCCTGACCGCCGTTACGGGCTTCTGCACCTGAGCCTTGACGGCACTGTCCGCAACAAGAAGATTGAACTCAACCAGACGCGGCACGGGCCGGTCCTGGACATCGGCACGACGTCCATCTGGCGAACGATTCCCTGCCCCATCGCCTCGAGCTCATGTGGGACATGGTCGTGGAGTGGGGAAGATTGGGCGTTTTCTCGACGCCCTGCGCGAATATCCCCACTCGCTCCCTGCCGCCTGCTGACACAGGCCGACTCTAAACGTTGGCGTCGCCCGGCGACTATGGCGCCGCTATTGCGTTGGTCCGATCGAATCTCAGTCGGGCTCCGAGGTAGCGGCGTACGCACACCGGCGCCAATGTAGGGCTCAGATCAAGAAGCGACAGCCGAGAGGGCGTATTCGTAATGAGCCACCACTTGCTACGTGATCGTTCGGCGATGGACCGGGCCGACCCTGGCGACGACTCCTTGGAAAATGAGGACGGCGCCCCTGGGATCGAGGCCACCAGCGCATCCTATCGACGCTCGGACACCGTCTTTTCTCAAGGGGCTGCCGCCGACAGCGTCTTTTACATCAAGGACGGCGCCGTCAAGCTCTCCGTGTTGTCTCGAGGCGGCAAAGAAGGCATTGTCGCGATACTTGAGTCTGGTGACTTCTTCGGCGAGAGTGCTTTGGCAGGATGTCCGCTCCGCCTGGAATCGGCAATGGCGATGACGACCACCACCGTGCTGATCATTCCGAAAGCGCAGATGACTCGCGCGCTGAACACTGACCCGGTCTTTTCGCATCGCTTCATCACACACATGCTGGCGCGGAACATTCGGCTCGAGGGCGACCTGGTCGATCAGCTCCTCAGTTCCTGCGAGAAACGATTGGCTCGCGCCCTGCTGCTCCTGGCACATTACGGCAAGCCGGGCAAGGCGCGTCGTGTGCTGCCGAGCATTTCGCAGGCGACGCTCGCGGAACTGGTTGGGACCACCAGGTCACGCGTCAACTTCTTCATGAACCGGTTCAAGCATCGCGGCTTGATCGAGGATGTCGGCGGTCGTCTGAAAATCAACGAGTCGCTTGTGACGGTCACTCTGCAAGATGACACGGTCGACACGCCACAGTGGAAGGCGAGCTGAACGTCACTCGCGCGACGACGGGCACGTCCAACCGATCCTTCCTACTTCAGCAGGTCGAGCGCGGTGACGAACCGCGGTTCGATGTCGACCGGCACCGCCGTCAGCTTGTCGAGCACGGCCTTGGTCGGCGGCCGCAGCACGCCGAGCGTCTCGATCATCTGCTTGGCCTTGGCGTAGCTGCCTTCCGCTTGTAGCGTCATGATCTCGCGCGTCAGAGCGGTCACCGCATCGCGGATCTTGGCAGTATCGACAGCAAAGGTGCCGTCAGCGTTCACCGTGAACCCGCCCTGGTCGAGCAGGTAGTTCAACTGAATCGCCTGGCCACGACCATGCGCCTCGTTGATGCCAAAGCGCAGCGAGCGGAACGCCGACGCCAGAAACGTGGTGTAGATCGTCTTTTCGAGGCCCTTATCGAGCTGGCCGCGATCGATCAGGAACTGCAGCGCGAACAGACCCGAGATATCGGCCTTCGCCTCTTCGATCGCGCTGTAGGTCTCCTTCAGCTCCTGCCGCACCGTCGTGGTGCGACCGGCCACGGTGATGTCGTGGGGCCCGAGGCCGTGCATCAGCTCGTGCATCAGGATGTGGGTGAAGAACGCCTCGAAGGCGAGGTTGCCCTGGTCCGCGGTCGCCAGCGCCACTTTCGAGATCGGCGTCAGCACCTTGTCGAACTTGGCCTGCTGGTTGTTCTTCAGCATCACGCGCTTGCTGCCCTTCTCGCGAATCACACGCTCGTCGTTGGGCAGGTTGAACGCGGCCGTCTGCACGCCGCGATTGGCGTCGCCGGATGAGAACACCGTATTGACGACGGCAATCGGGGCCAGGGCGCCGAGCTTGGGGTTGCGATACCTGGCGTCGATCGGCAGGTTGTTTTCGATCTCCTGCAGCGAACCGGCGAACTTCTGCAGCTTGTCCGATTCGGTGCGGTCCTTGACCGTGATGAACGCTTCGAACGCCGCCTTGTAGTTGAACCACTCGTCCTCGTAGACCTCGTACGGCCCGATCGTCGGTTCGATGGTCGCGTCGAGCTCCATCCACCTCACATCGCTGTCGTAGTAGTCGTTCGACACGAAGGCGGCCGCGCGCGACTCGAGATAGGCCTTCAGCGTGGGCTGCGCCGTCGCGGCGGCAGCCGCGCGCAAGTGCTGGGCGGCGTTGGCCAGCTCGCCTTGATACTCCGTGCTGTATGGGACGGCGATCAGTTTTCCGTCAGGGCCGCGCCGAATGGTGGTGAAGAATCCGGTGGCGGCGGTTTTCTCAGCGGCACTCAGGCCGGCGATCCACTGCTCCACTTCGGCCTTGGTCGCACCCTCGGGATAGAAGTTGGCTGACGCCGGCTTCTCGGGCGCACCGGGAATGAACGGCGCGTTGTGATCGAGACGGGACCACGGGCCCTTGTTGATCAGGAATGCGTGCAGACGCGCCTTGCCGAGCGGGGTCTCATCCTGCACGAGCGTGTAGAACATGGTCTCGTTGCCCGACCAGGCCTGCTCGAGAAACAGCGCATCCATGACCTGTGCGGCGCGGACCAGGTGCGCAAGCGCCTCACGCTCGTTGGCGGGCAGACCCGAGATGTCGGCGCTCAAGTCAGTGAGGGCAAACCGCGCCGACTGCTGCTGCAGTTCCGACACCGCCTTGTCGACTGTCGGCGCCGCGGTCGCATTGGCCGGCGTCGAGGTCGGCGCCTGGGCGCGGCACGCGGCCAGCGCCGCCACGAGAGAGGCCGCCGTTATCACCATGATGATGCGCCCCATGAATCACTCCTTCTCACGATCGTCCCCGTCACGAATTGCGTTCCCGTCAAGCAGTGCCGCCCCGGCCTGGGTGTCGTCTCGTCAGCGCCGGTCAGTGCACGCCCGACGAACCCTGCAGCATTGAGGGTTCAGCACCAAGGCGACGAATCGCCGTCTCCCACATGTCGTCCAGCGGGGTTGAGAAGATCAGGTCCGATTCCACCGGCGCCAGCAGCCAGGACGATTCGGCCAATTCGCTTTCGAGCTGGCCGGCGCCCCAGCCGGCATAGCCGACCACCATGCGAACACCCGGGTCGGGCGCCGTCTCCAGCGTGCGTCGCACCAGCGTCGGCGACGCCGAGAGGTAGACGCCGGACATCACTTCCAGGGCTTCTGGATCCAGTTCCGGCCGTGCCGTCAGGATCCAGGCGCGCGTCGGCTCCACGGGTCCGCCCGTGAAGAGATGCATCTTCGGATGAATGTCGATGGGCTCATCGGCCGTGACAATGGCCTGCGCCGGCTCGGGCATACGGCGATTCAGCACCAGCCCGAACGCACCATGCGAACCGTATTCCGCGAGCAGGACCACGGTCTTCGAGAAATTGGGATCCAGCATCTGCGGCATCGAGACCAACAGGACCGGGGCGAGAGAGGCGTTCGCCATGGATCGATAGTAGCGCAAGCACCGCGGAGTAGCCTCCGGCTTTAGCCGGAGCGCACCCCCAGCCTCGTCCTGGCCCACGCCACGGCGTCGACCACGGCCGGTGTGTGCGCGCTGTGGGCGGCGTTCTTCACGCCACGGCCGGGCCGGTCGAGCACCGGAGCCAGGGCGGGGTCCCCGCTATTGCCAATCACCGTCGCCAGGTTGCGACGCAGGCCGGCGAGCGGGAGATGCGTCATGGCACTGCCCTTCACGAACGCATGCAGTTCCGCATCGGTCCGCTGCCACAGCTCGGCGGCGGAGGCGCCGTGCCGCAGCGTCGCCGTCCACACTGGATCGGCGGTCAGCACCGGCGCCAGATTCCACGGACATACCTCCTGGCAAATGTCGCAGCCGTAGGCGTGGTTGCCCAGATGCGCGCGCTGGCCTTCGGGAACCGCGCCAGCCACCTCGATCGTGAGGTACGAGATGCACTTCGTCGCGTCGAGCACATGCGCGTCGACGATCGCGCCGGTCGGACACGAGTCAATGCACAACGTGCACGCTCCGCACTGGTCGGTGGCCGGCGCATCGATCTCGAGAGCCACACTCGTAGCGATGCCGCACAGGAACATGAACGACCCCAACTCGGGGTTGATGACGCAGCTGTTCTTGCCAATCCACCCGAGACCCGCATGCTGGGCGTAGACGCGTTCCTGAACGTGATGCTTGTCCACGAAGATCGCGGTCTCGAGTGACTCGCCGTGCCGCTCGCGCATCCAAGCCGCGAGCTGTTCGAGCCGCTCGGCGAGAACAACGTGATAGTCCTGTCCGCGAGCGTAGCGAGCAATCTGAACGTGTCCGGGCCCCGGATCCCGGATCCCGTGCCCCGGATCCCGGCTCCCGGGCCCCGGATCCCGGCTCCCGGCTCCCGGCCCTTCCGTGTTGTAAATAGCGCCCGCCACGATCACCGAGCGAGCGCTTGGCAAGAAGTGCCGAATGTCCGAGCGAGTCTGGGCGGATTTGTGGAGGTAGATCATGTCGCCCGCATAGCCGCGAGCGAGCCAGTCGGCCAGGAACGCGAGTTCTGGCAGCGCCGTGGCAGGCGCCACCCCGCAGACCTCAAATCCGAGGGTGAGCGCCTGTTGCTTGATCGACGAGGACGTTAGCATCGGAACCAGCCACTGAGGCACGGAGACACAGAGAACTCTTTGGGAAGAGCCTGCTCCGTGACTCCGTGACTCCGTGGCTTTTCGGTCACCTGGACTTGTTCACCAACTGTCGCAGCACATACGGCAGGATGCCGCCGTGCGAGAACGCCACCAGCTCTTCTGGCGTGTCGATCCGTGTCACGGCCGTGAACGTCTTCGTCGAACCATCGTCGGCGGTCGCCGTCACGGTGACCCCGCCGCGTGGTGTGAGGGCCGCGCCGGCCCCGGCGAAGGCAAACGTCTCGCGGCCGGTCAGGCCGACAGTGGTCGCGTTCTCACCGGCCTTGAACTGCAGCGGCAGCACGCCCATGTTGACCAGGTTGCTGCGGTGAATGCGCTCGTAGCTCTCGGCAATCACCACCTTCACGCCCAGCAGCATGGTGCCCTTGGCGGCCCAGTCGCGCGACGAGCCCGAGCCGTATTCTTTGCCCGCCAGCACCACCAGCGGCACGCCGGCCTCCTGGTATTTCATCGCCGCGTCGTAAATCGGCATTACCTCGCCCCCCGGCAGGTAGGCTGTCACGCCGCCTTCAATGCCCGGCACCATCTGGTTCTTGATGCGCGTGTTGGCAAACGTGCCCCGCATCATCACCTCGTGATTACCGCGGCGGGCGCCGTAGGAATTGAAATCCACTGGAGCGACGCCGTGCTCGATCAGGTACTTGCCCGCCGGGCTGTTGGCCTTGATGCTGCCCGCTGGCGAAATGTGGTCGGTCGTGATGCTGTCGCCGAGCACGGCCAGCGCGCGCGCCCCGGTAATGTCGGTCGGCGGCGCCGGCGTCATCGACAGGTTCTCCAGAAATGGCGGCTTGCGGATGTAGGTGGAGTCGGCTTCCCAGGCGAAGCGATCACCGGTCGGCACCGGCAGGTTCTGCCAACGCTCCTGCCCGTCGAACACGTTCGCATACTGCTGGCGATAGGCCTCCGACGTCACGCTGTGCAGCATGGCCGCCTGAATCTCCTTTTCGGTCGGCCACACGTCCTTCAGGTAGACCGCCTTGCCATCCTTGCCGATCCCCAGCGGCTCGGTGGTGATGTCGATGTTCATCGAACCAGCCAGCGCATAGGCGACGACCAGCGGCGGTGACGCCAGGTAGTTGGCGCGCACTTCCTGCTGGATGCGGCCTTCGAAGTTGCGGTTGCCGCTCAACACGGACGCGACCACCAGGCCGCGCTCGATGATCTCGGCCGATACCTCTTCAGGCAGCGGACCGCTGTTGCCGATGCACGTGGTGCAACCGTAGCCGACCAGATTGAAGCCGATCTGGTCGAGATACGTGTCGAGGCCGGCCTTCTTCAGGTAGTCGGTCACGACCTTCGACCCCGGCGCCAGGCTGGTCTTCACCCACGGCTTGCGCGTCAGGCCGCGCTCCACGGCCTTCTTCGCGACCAGGCCGGCACCGATCATCACGCTGGGATTCGAGGTGTTGGTGCAGCTGGTGATGGCGGCGATCACGACCGAGCCATGTTCAAGCTGGGTCGGTGCTGCGACCGCAGCCCCGCCGCCAGGCCCTTGGCCTGAGCCCGTCGAAGACTTCACGCCCTTCTTCAGTTCGTCGAGCGAACCGGCAAACGATTTCTTGGCGTCCGACAACGACACGCGATCCTGCGGACGACGCGGTCCGGCCAGACTCGGCACGACGCTGGACAGATCCATTTCCATCGTCTCGGTGTAAACCGCATCTGGTGAATCGGCCGTCGCAAACATGCCCTGGGCCCTGGCGTAGGCTTCGACCAGCGCCACCTGCGACGCCTCGCGGCCGGTCAGGCGCAGGTACTCCAGCGTCATGTCGTCGATCGGGAAGATCGCGACGGTCGCGCCGTACTCGGGGCACATGTTACCGAGCGTCACGCGGTCGGCGATGGTCAGGTGCGCGAGACCGGGACCGTAGAACTCCACGAACTTGCCGACCACCCCGCGTTTGCGCAGTGCCTCGGTAATCGTCAGCACCAGGTCGGTCGCCGTCGCGCCTTCAGGTAACTGGCCCGAGAGACGATAGCCCAGCACCGGCGGAATCAACATGGAGCTCGGCTGGCCGAGCATGGCCGCCTCGGCTTCAATGCCGCCCACGCCCCAACCGACGACGCCCAGGCCGTTGACCATGGTTGTGTGCGAGTCGGTGCCGAACACGGTATCGGGATACGCCACGGCCGTCCCGTTCACTTCATCGCGGCACACCACGCGCGCCAGGTACTCGATGTTGACCTGATGGACGATGCCGGTTTCGGGCGGGACGACGCGGAAGTTGCGGAAGCCGGTCTGGCCCCAGCGCAGGAACACGTAGCGTTCGCGGTTGCGGTGATACTCAAGATCCGCGTTCAAGTCCTTGGCGTCCATGGTCCCGAAGTGATCAACCTGCACCGAGTGGTCGATGACCAGCTCCACCGGCTGCAGCGGATTCACCTTCTGGGGATCGCCGCCCAGGGCGACGATGCCGTCGCGCATGGCCGCCAGGTCGACCACACACGGCACGCCGGTGAAGTCCTGCAGCAGCACGCGGGCCGGCATGAACGACATTTCCTTCTCGCCGATCGTCTTCGGATCCCACGAGGCCAGCGCGGTGATGTCGGCGGTCTTCACAAAGCCGTTGTCTTCGCGGCGCAGCAGGTTCTCGAGCAGGATTTTCAGGGAGTACGGCAGGCGGGCGACGTTCGGGAACCCGGCCTTCTCAAGTGCGGGCAGACTGTAGATGCTGACCGTATCGGTGCCGACGGACAAGGGGGTGAGGGTCTTGTAAGTATCGAGGCTTGGCATGATGACGCTATCGCTCCTGGCTTGAACCGACCAATTCTATCAAGGTCTATCGAGGAACGCGCGCACGACTGACGCGGGATCCTGCTTCTCGCCGTCGACCAGGAAGTTCATCTGCCGCATTTCGGCTGCCGACACCCGCCCGGCCAGGCTGCGGATGGCGGCCGCGGCCGCCGGGTAGTGCCGCATCACCGAGGCGCGCGCCACCGGAGCGGCGTCGTACACCGGAAAATAGCGGCGGTCATCCTCGAGTACCGTCAGCCCGAGGGCCTCGATCAAGCCACTCGTCGCGTCGCCGGCCGTCACGTCGATCTCGCCGGCGGCCAGCGCCCGGTAAATCAGGTTCAGGTCCATCACCCGCGGCGCCTTGGCGAAGGACAATCCATAGGCCGCGCTGAGACCCTTAAGTCCGTCGGGACGTTCCAGGAACTCATAGCCAAACCCCGCGCGCCATGCCGATGTAGCCTGCGGAGTAGCCTGCGGTGTAGCCCGCGCAGTAACCTGCGGAGTAGCCTGCGGAGTAGCCTGCGGAGTAGCCTCCGGCTTTAGCCGGAGCCGACCGGCAAGGTCACTCACGGTCTTCATCCCCAACCGCCTCGCATCTCCCGCCCGCACGAGGATGGCAAACGTGTTGTTGAATCCCAGCCGCGGCATTACCGTCACGCCGACTGCCGCGTAACGATCGCGGACCGTTGCGAACACGGCCTCCGAATCTGCCGACGGCGGCTCCTTGAAGATCGCGGTCAACGAGGTGCCGGTGTATTCGGCATAGACATCAATGCCGCCACTGAGCAGCGCTTCGTGCGCGATCGCGGTGCCGCCGAGGTTCAAGCGCCGCTCGACGGTGATGCCGGCACGCTCGATCACCTGCGCCAGCAGTTCGCCGAGCACCACCTGCTCGGTGAAGTTCTTGGAGCCGATCACGAGATCGGCCTTGCCGCCGGATGACCGGCCTGCCCAGAGGGTGGCGGCCACGAGCGCCGCGACCACTGCCAGCACCAGCACGTGACGGCGGGCCCGGCGCCGCGGGTCGGCCAGTTGTCCAGCCGCGGCCAGCGCGGCATCCGCGGCGAGAGCCAGGAGTGCCGCCGGCAACGCCCCGGCGAGAATCACGGTCGCATCGACCATCGCCAGGCCACGAAAGATATAGTCACCCAGCCCGCCCGCACCGATCGCCGAGGCAATGGTCGCAGTGCCGACCCCAATCACCACGGCCACGCGCAGGCCCGAGACGATCGACGGCAACGCCAGCGGCCACTCCACCTGCCGCAGCACCTGCGCCGGGGTGAGTCCCATCGCGACCGCACACTCCACGATCGCCGCCGGCACGCCCTGCAAGCCAGTGATGGTGCTGCGCAAAATCGGCAGCACGGCGTAGACCGTGAGCGCCACCAACGCGGTCCGGGTGCCGATGCCGCCGACCAACGGCAGCGGGATCAGAAACCCGAATAGCGCCAGGCTTGGGATGGTCTGCGCCAGGTTGGCGAGGCCGACGATCGGTCGCGACCAGGAAGGACGCCGCGCGGCCAGCACGCCGAGGGGAATGCCGATGGCAGCCGCAATCGCCGTCGAGGCCGCCACCAGCACGACATGCTCGCCCAGCCGCGTTGCCATCTCCGCTCGATGCGAGGCGATGAACGCCAGCAGCTCCGTCATTCGCGGCCCCGCGGAGTCGCCTGTTGAGTAGCCTCCGGCTTTAGCCGGAGCTCACCAAAGAGCGACGTAACTCGATGGTCATTCGAGGCCATCACCCGCGCCGGCGTATCGCAGGCAATCACCTCGCCCTCGTGCAGCACCGCAATCTGATCGGCCAGCGCGCACGCCTCCGCCATGTCGTGGGTCACGAGGATCACCGACCGACGCCCGCCGCCGCCACGCCCACTGGGCAGCGTTTCGTTCTGGGGGGCCAGCAGCAGGCGCTGCACGCGCTGGAACTCGGCGTGGAGTTCGGCCTTGGTGATTGGATCGAGGGCACCGAACGGCTCGTCCATCAACAGCAGCGGCGGCTCGGCCGCGAGCGCGCGGGCAAGACCGGCACGCTGCCGCTGCCCTCCCGACAACTCGTCCGGCCAGCGCGTACGGAACACTTGCGGGTCGAGACTGACCAGGGTCAGCATCTCGTCGATGCGCGCGACGACCCGATCGGCAGACCATTCCAAGAGCCGCGGCACAATCGCAATGTTGTCGGCGACGGTGAGGTGCGGAAACAGGCCGGCGTCCTGAATGACGTAGCCAATGCGACGTCGCAACGCGATCGGGTCCCACGTCCGCGTGCTCTGGCCGTCGACCAGCACCTCGCCGCCATCAGGCTCCAGCAGGCGATTCACCAGCCGCAGCAGCGTGGTCTTGCCCGATCCACTCCGGCCGACCAACGCCATTGTCTGGCCTTGGGGGACGACGAGCGAGACGCGCTGGAGCACGACCCGACCGCCGCGACTCGCCGACACATCTGCGAACTGGACAGCAGGCTCGGCCATGGTGGTCTACAGGCTGAGGAACAGGTGGACAGCCACCGTTGGGAACACGCGCGCCTGGTCCTCGAAGTCGATGCCGCCGCGGCGCAGGTTGGCCCGAACGTCGCCACGCACGCCGAACGATCGCGCCGTGCCCAACCCGCCGCGGATCCAGTAGCGCGCGCCGACACCACCGTAGAACACCTGTCCGGTCTCTGCCAGCGTGCGCGCTTCGTGTAGCTGTCGGAGGTAGCCGCCGCCGCCCACGACCAATGGTCGCACGCGCGACCCGAGACGCATTGGCAGGTGCCACACCAGAGCGCCGTCGACGAAGTACTGGGTCAGCTGTTCGCCGTCAATCTGTTGCGCGCCAACTTCTGGATCCTGCGAGATGGCATAGCCCACCCGGGGCATGCCGAACGATCCGCCGCCTTCAATGGCCAGACTCGGCGTCAGCGTGAAGCCAATCCGCGCGCTCACGCTGGCCGCGCGGCTGAGGTCGGAGCTCGCCGAAAACAGCGTGAAGGGTGGCGGCGTGCTGCCGGTCGCGTTGCGGCGTAGGCGCGCGTCGACATCGCCAATCGCGTATCCGCCGGACCACACGACCCCGCCTTCGAGCACCAGCCGATGCGGCCGCAACGCCGGTGCCTCCTGGGCGTGAGCGGTGCCGGCGCTCAGCAGCAGCACCAGACACCAGCCCGGCCCCCACGGCGCAGCACACGCCCGAAGCGCCTTCACTTCGGCAACACCTTGATCTCAATCGAAGACGATGAGCCGCCGCGCGGTGCCACCACCATTCGCGGGGCGTAGGTCACGCGGAAGTCGACGTCGATCGCGGTCGAGAAAAAGCTATCCACCTCGGCATCGTCCAGGGGTTCGACCCTGAGGATGTAGGGCCCTGGCGTGAGCCTGATGATCGAAAAGACGCCGGCCTCGTCGAGCGCGAAGTTGCCCACCAGCGCACCCGTCTCTGGATTCAGGGCCACCACATGGGCGCCGAGCAGGCCTCGGCCATTTTTGGTCACGCGCCCCGTGATGCCGCCGGTGGCGGCCACCTGGCCGGCGGCCGGATAGAGGTCAGAAATGCCGGCGATATCGTCGGCCTGCAGCACGCGATCGGCAATCGTCCCGGCCGACATGGAAATGGGAAACATGACGGCGCCAGAGGCGATGACCCGGCGCACGCCACTCCCGGTCAACTCGGTCTCGCCCAGCGCAGAGTGGCCCAGGCCGAGCAAGTGCCCCAACTCGTGCAGCACCACCGACTCGAGGTCGACCCGGCCGGGCGTCCCTTCGGCCGACACCGACCACGCGAATCGCGCGTTGAGGAAGACGTCGGCCTCGACGATGGCGCCGTTGGTGGTATCGATCAGGAAACTGGTGGAGCCGAGCACCCGATCGAGTTCGGGACGATCGAGAAAACCGATCGTGGTCCGGCCGTCCACCAGACCGGGCGGGGCGGCGGTCATGCCCTGGTATTCGAAGCGCACCGTGGCCGACGGCACCGCCTGCCACGTCGCGGCGGCGCGCGCGACGGCTCCGCGCAGGTCCGCGCCCGACACCGAACCGGCGTCGGCGTCAGAGACGAAGTACGGCACCGGCGCCCGCCACGTCACGTCGACCACCCGGCCGCCGACCGACGCGCCCAGTTTCAGGTATGCACTGACCGGCGAGGTGAAGCCAACGATCAGCAGCGCGGCAATGACCAGGCGGGGCGCTCGCGTCATCGCGGTGAATTCTGGACCGCGCGCACGGCGGTCTCAAACGCGGTGAGCGACACCGGCTTGCGCCGTCGATCGCCGCGGACAATGGCTTGCCCCACCGGTTCGATCACGGGCGGCGTGACCAGCGTGGTGCCCGACGGGCCGTCGCGCATCACGCGATAGATGCCCTGGGTGAACCCGGTGGTAATGGGCAGCCGTGGACCGCGGGCAGTCAGAAACAACACCGCGAGATCACCAGGCGCAAACGACGGGGCACCCGGCAGCAGATTGAGATAGCGGCCGACCTGCCCGCCCGGCACGGTCACCGTCAGCTCCGCAGCCGACGTGCCCTTCAGTCCCTTGATGACTGCGACGGTCACCAGGCTGTCGATGCCGCGACGGTCGTCCGTCCACTGACCGCGCACGTCAACGACGCGCGCATAAATGACGCTGGAGGATTGCCGGACGAGTTCTTCGAAGCTGAGCGGGGCGACCGTGACGGCCTGCACGGGCATGACCGCCAGCGCGAACAGGCCCCCGATCAGACCCAGAGTAGACACCGACCGCAGAGCGGCGAGAAGGCTACGGCGCATTCGTCGAGTGTATGACATCAAGCACCGCGTCAGCCGCGCGGTCGCTGGCACCTGAACCGCCCAGCCGCCGCCGCACTTCGGCGAGGTGTTCGATCATCCGCTCGCGATAATCGGGTTCCGTCAGGATGCGGACCGTCTCGCTGGCCGCTGCCTCAGCGGTGCAGTCGTCCTGGATCAGCTCCCGGACAATGCGCTGGCCCGCAATCAGGTTGACCATCGCGTACATGTCGACCAGCGCCATCCGTCGCCCAAGCCGATACGTCATCGGCGACAGCTTGTAGAGCACGACCATCGGCTTGCCGTGCAGGGCCGTCTGCACGGTCGCCGTGCCCGATGCCGTGACCACCACATCCGCCGCCTGCAGCACATCGTCGGTCTGGCCTTCGACGATGCGAATGGCCAGGCCGGGAATCCCGAAGCCATCGAACAGGCGATCCGACAGGTTGGGTGCGCGCGCGACGATGAACTGCGCGCCTGGGACCTGCGTGGCAATCAACGGCGCCGACGCCGCCATCACCGGCGCGAGCCGCTCCAGTTCGTTGGTGCGGCTACCGGGCAACAAGGCGATGACCGGCTTCGACGAATCGAGATTCAGCCGCTGCAACAGCTGTTCGCGCGACTGCTCAGGGGTGACGAGATCGATCAGCGGATGACCCACGAAGCGGACGGCGACGCCCTCGCGCTGATAGATCGCCGCTTCGAAGGGAAAGATCGGCAGCACGCGATCGACCAGCTTCTTCATGGTCTTGATGCGGCTGGCGCGCCACGCCCACAGTTGCGGGCTGACGTAGTAGATCACCGGCACGCCCAGCATCTTGATGGCGCGCATCAACCGGAAGTTGAAGTCGGGATAGTCGATGACCACCAGCGCGTGCGGTTGCCGTGACCGGGCGGCAGCGGTCAGCAGGCGGAGGGTTCGCCACGAGCGCGGCAGCACCGCCAAGGCTTCCGTCAAGCCGGTCACGGCGAGGCCGTGGAAGTCGGCCACCAGCTCGCCACCGGCGTTCTTGAAGCGCTCGCCGCCAAGACCAAACACTTCGATGTCCGGTTCGCGCCGGCGCAAGGCAGCGACGAGCGCGGCGGCGTAGAGATCGCCGGACGGCTCGCCGCACGAAATCATGAGGCGGGTCACTCGGGCTTGGCGGGCGCCCGGCGCTGAAAGTCCACCGCCAGCAGGTCCACGTTCTCGATCGGGATGCGTTCGAAATCGCCGAACCCGACGCCCTTCAGGTCTTTCACGAAGGCATCGGCATTGCCCACCAGTACCACCGACAACTGGGCCGGGCGAATGAACCACCGCGCCACCCGTTGAATTTCGTCCGGCGTCACCCGTAGCACGCGCTGGGGGAACTTCGGCAGGTCGTCGACCGGCAGCTCGTAGAACAACTGGTTCAACACCTGGGTGGCAATCGCGTCGGGCACTTCGAGCGTCAGCGGGAAGTGGCCCACCATGTAGTCCTGAGCACCGGACAGTTCTTCGTCATGCACGCGCTCGCGCTGCAGGCGCGAGAACTCGTCGACCACAATCCGCAGCGCCTCGGCGGTGTTGGAGGTTTGCGTGTCGGTCTCCGCGATCACCGCGCCGGCCAACTTGTAGGTGTCGAGGTCGGCCGACGCACCGTAGGTCAGCTGGCGCTGCGAACGCAGCACTTGCTGCAACCGGTTGGCGCCCTCGCCGCCCAGGATCTTCACTGCCTGGTCCACCGCCTCGTAGTCGTTGTGCTTGCGCGGAATGGCGAGGTGCCCGACCCGAATCTCCGTCTGCACGGCGTCCTTCTTGTCGATCACAATCACCCGCTTGGTGGGCTGCGGCGCTTCGGTCGCGGCCTCCTCCGGCACCACGCCCGGCTTCCAGCCGCCAAAGTGCTGCTCGAGGCCGGCCATCGCTTCGGCCGCACCAATGTCGCCCACCACCGCCAGCAAGGCGTTGTTGGGCACGAAATACTTCTTGTGGAAGTCGACGAAGTCGGCGCGGGTCAGCGACGCCAGCGACGCAGCAGTGCCGGCGCCGGGCATGCCATAGGGATGGAAGCCGTAGATCAGGCGGTCGATCACCTGCGCCGCGACGGCTTCGGGATCCTCGGCTGACACCTTCAGCGCCGACAGGGCCTGTTGACGCTGCCGCTCGATTTCGTCTTGCGCGAACGTCGGCCGCTGCACGACGTCCGCCATCAGCTCCAGCGCCAGGTCGTAACTGTCTTTCATGACCACGGCGTTAACGAAGCTCAGGTCGCTGCCAGCGCCGGTGCCGAGCACGCCGCCGACGAAGTCGATGGTGTCGGCAATCTGCTCGGCCGTGCGATTGCCCGCGCCCTGGTCCAGCAGCGTCGCGGTGAGCATGGCCATGCCGTACTTGTCTTTGGGATCGTGCGCCGCGCCAGCGCGAATGATCATGCGGACGCTGATCGACGGCTGCTCGTTCTGACTCACCAGCACGACCTGAAGGCCGTTCGCCAGCTTCCGGATCTCGTAGGGCGGGAACACCACGGGACGCGCGGGCAGCGGCCGGGGCGGCCCCTCTCGCGGCCAACTGGTGACACGGGCGCCCGGCTGGGCATCGCGCCCAGGCACGGCCTGCGCCGCCATCAGGGCGGTCAACGCCGTAAACACACCGAGCGTGGCGAGGGCCTTCATTCTCATTTCACGACCTCTACCGCACCTGACGCACCTGATGCACCCGCTGCCCCTTTGGGCATGATTCGCATCACCATTCGTCGTTCGGGTACGAAATACTGCTGGGCCGCGCGCTTGATGTCGGCGGTCGAGACCTTCAGAAAGGTGTCGAACTCGCCATCGGCGCTGGCCATGTCTTTCTGAATCACTTCGGCGTGCCCCATCTGCGACGCCTTGTCCTTGATCGACAGACGGCTGAGGATGTAGTCGCGCGTGAACTGGTTCTTGGCGCGCTGTAGCTCGCGCTCGGTGATGCCCTCGGCCTTGAGTCTGTCGAACTCGGCAATCAGCGCCTTCTCCACTTCATCGGGCGACTTGCCAGGATTGACGAGCGCGACCGCGTAGAAGATGCCAGGGTCTTCGAGAAAGCTGCTGCTGCCAAACGCCGTCAGTGCCAGGCCGGTGTCGTAGACCAGCTTGCGATAGATCCGCGACGTCTGCCCGTCGGACAGCGTCTTCGACATCACGAACATCGGATAGGAATCAGGGTGCCCGTTGTACGGCGCCTGGTAGGCAATCACCACGGCCGGCAGCGGCCACGGCTGCTCCAGGTTAATCCGGCGTTCCTTCGTGTGCATCGGCTCCTTGGGGATGTCGCGCGGTACCGGCGTCGCCCCTTTCGGAATGCGCCCGAAGTACTGGTTCACGAGGCCGATCACGGTGTCGGTTTCGAAATCGCCGGCGATCAACAGCGTCGCATTGTCGGGCACGTAGTAGGTGTTGTAGAAGTCGCGGACATCATCGATGGTCGCGGCATTCAGGTCGTTCATGCTGCCGATCACCGGGTGCTTGTACGGATGCACGTCGTAGGCATGGAAGCTGATCAGCTCGTTCAGCAAGCCGAAGGGTGGGTTCTCAATGCGCATGCGGCGCTCTTCTTTCACCACTTCGCGCTCGGCCACGAACATCTTCTCGTCCACCCGCAGGCTCGCCATGCGGTCGGCTTCCATCCACAGCGCCAGCGGCAAGTACTGCGCCGGCATGGTCTGCCAGAACACGGTCGCGTCTTCGTTCGTGTAGGCATTGGCCTGGCCGCCCACCGACGCCACGATCGAGGTGTGCTGCTCGGGCTCGACGTTCCTGGAACCCTTGAACATCATGTGCTCGAAGAAGTGCGCGAAGCCGGTACGGCCTGGCTTCTCATTCTTCGAGCCGACGTGGTACCACAGCTCCACCTGCACAATCGGCGTTGACTTGTCCTGGTGCAGCACCACGACCATGCCGTTGGGGAGCACCAGGCGCTGGTACTCGAGCTTGGGCGGACGAATGGCGGCGTAGAGAGGCGCCAGCCACAGCGTCACGCCGATCGCGACAATCCCGAGCAGCACGTAGACGCGGGTCGTGAGACCCGCCCGCAGCGTCATCGTCAGTTTCCGCATCATTGGTCTGTCTCTTCGATCTTCCGCAGCCGCGCCTCGAGGTCCCTCAACTGCCGTCGCATCTCGGGCAAGTTGCGCACGACGACCTGCGCCCGTCGCCATTGCTGCGTCTCCATCATCGGGTAGCCCGACATGTAGCCGTCGGCCTCGATCGAGCCGGTCACCCCGGTCTTCGCCGCCAACTTGACGCGATCCCCGATCTTCAAATGCCCGCTGATCCCGGCCTGTCCGCCGAACATCACGCGCTCGCCGACGACCGTGCTGCCGGCGATGCCGACCTGCGCGGCCAACAAGGAGTGCTGGCCGACCACCACCCCGTGCGCGATTTGCACCAGGTTGTCGATCTTGGTGCCGGTCTTGATCAGGGTTTCGCCAACCGCCGGCCGATCAATCGTCGTATTGGCACCAATCTCGACGTCGTCTTCGATCACCACCGGACCCAGCTGTGGGATTTTTTCATGTGACCCATCCGGACGGGGCGCGAAGCCGTAGCCGTCGCTGCCAATCACGGCGCCGTTCTGCACGACGACGCGGGCGCCAAGCGTGCAGCGCTCGCGGATTGAGACGTGGGCGTGGATCAGGCAGTCGGGACCAATCACCGAATCGTCGCCAATCACCACGTGGGGATGAATGGTGGTACGGGCGCCGATCTGCGCGCCAGCGCCAATGACGGCGAACGGTCCGACCGAGGCACTGGGATCGACGCGGGCCTCGGCATGCACCCACGCCTGGGGGTGCACGCCCGGCTCCGCGCGGCGTTCCGGCGACAGCGCCTGCGCGGCTCTCGCAAAAGTCAGGTACGGGTTGGCACTGCGAAGGACGGCGCACGGTGCGTCGGTAATGCCGTCAGCGGCAATCACCGCACTCGCCTTGGTCGACGCGAGGGCCGCGGCGTACTTTGAATTGGCAAGAAAGGTCACCTCACCGGGGCCGGCCGTTTCAATCTTGGCCACGCGGTGAATCTCGATGCCCGCATCGCCCTCGACGGGGCATTCCAATCGCCGAGCCAGCTCGCCGAGGGTCACAAGGTCGAGAATATCACGCGCTTGTCGTGGCCATCTGTTCCACGAAGCGGGCCAACTTCGCCAGGTGAAGGCGATCGGCCACCTCGTGAATCACGCGAAGACGATCCGCCCCCCTCAGCACGAAGGCCCCACGCAGGTCGGTCAGGGCGGTGCTGGGCGAGACCTGCCACTGCACCAGGCTCACGCCTCGCCGCGCCCCTCGCCACGACAGGAAGTGGCCGACAACGGTGAAGGTGAACAGGTAGCCCAGGACGTTGGGACCGGGGATGAACGCCACGGGTACCGACAGCAGCAAGGCCAGGGAGTGCACGGCCAGCAACTTCAGGTGACGGTCGGCGTCGCGCTTCAGCGAGGCGCGCATCAGGCCTTCGGCCACCTGCGGATCCATGTCGGAGGCCACGTGCAACGTGGCCGCATCAGCCGTACGCAACCGCCACAACAGCCGCTGCTCGACAATACGCTCTGCGATCCAGCGCAGCGACCGCCTCTGCATGCGGCCCAGAAAGGTCGTCGGCTCGTCGTGGCTGGCCTGGTGGCGGGCCTGCTCGGCTTCCTTCAGCTGCCGCTGAAACCGCACACGCAGGCGGCCGAAGAACCCCAACCCCTCAGCCGGCTCGGCGGGCTCGTCGTCTTCGGGCGCTTCGTAGTAGGTCTCGAAGCGATCCGCGGCAATCGGCACGAAATACACGTCCATCACTGTTCAGGACGGCGAATTCGGCGCGGAGTTCGCGCCGGCTCTCCCGGAATCGCGGGCTTGCCCGCGTTCTCCCAGGCGCCGACGATCATCGATGCGACGGCGGTGATCGACTCGTTCAGCCGGCGCTCGAGGGTCGGCAGCGCGCCTTTGGCAAACGCCTCGAAATAGCCATCGTCGTAGAACTCGCGGCCTTCGGCGGCCTTCAGGTCGGACTCCAGCACGTTGGCGGCGGCGCGATTACTCGCCAGCAGGACGTCGAACATGAAGTCGCGAGGGTTGGCGACGGGCTTCGCGGCGGCCGGCGCGATCGTCAGGCGGGTGCGGTGGCGCTCGAACAACTCCGTCTCCCACCGCGAGTGCAAGCCGTCCTGCCCCGTCGCCTGCCCGTTGTAATTCACGACCGCGTGCAGCGGCACATGCCCATCTGCCGTGTAGTGCGCCAGAATCGCGGCGTGCAGCACGATGTTGTCAACAGCGTAGCCGGGAGCGGGTTGCCGCTTCAGCGATTCGAACTCGCGTTGCAGGTTGCCGTAGAACTCGGCGGTTCGCCAGGGCAGCAAACCCTGAGAGTGGACCACCTCGCGACCGAACTTCTGTACCGCCGCGGCATAGTCCCTGGGCAGGGCGTCGAACGGATATGGCCCGAATGCCGGGTAGTCCAGGTCGAGAAAGTGATTGGGCGGCTCCTGATCCCAACCCACGTTGCGCCACAGGTCTGGATCAACCGAGCGCTCGATGATGAACGCCCGGCGCTTCTCGAACAGCGGTTTCAGCTCGGGTGGCAGCAGCTCGACCATGCGGTCGACAATGAACTTGTGGGCTTCGAAGCCCCAGGCCGACGCTGAACCGGGCAGCGCAACCATGGCGGCAAGCAGGAAGGCAGCAACTCGCATGCCTCATTGTACTCACTGAATGTACTCACTGAATCCTGGTGGCTGACCATCCGTACGCCCCCGCGTTCGCGTAGCGGTAGTCGTTCAGCCAGATCGACGGCGGCGAGGTATTGCGGTCGACCTGCACGAACGGAAACCGCGACCACCGCAAGAACGCGCGGGCACGCGGAGTTTGCAGCGCGGCCTGCGCCTCGGCGTCGTCCAGTCCCTTGAGCATGCCGAAGCCGGCGGGCCTGAAATGCGGTTGCGGCTCGAACCACAGGTTGCCCTTTTCATAGCGATCGCCGACATCGACAATCACTTCTCGGCTGAGGGGATTCACGGCCACCGGCGTCACCATGAACCGGGTGTCGGCCGGCCGGCCCGCGCGGTCGAGGCCCGCGCGCACCGCATTGCGCGCCACGAAGTTCGACGCCAGCATCGTCCCCACATAGATCACCGCGATCGCAACCCCGATGCGCGCAGGGTGCGACGCATGGGGTTGGCCCTTGACCTCGCGTTGGCGCGACAGCCACCAACCGGCGCCGAGCGCGAGATACAGCCAGGGATCGACGATGAACAAGGCGTCGCCGTAGAACCATTGACCGCTGAAGGGCATCAGCAGGCGAACGCCGTAGCTGTTCATCCAGTCCATGAACACGTGCAGCAACACGCCGAGGTACGACAGCAGCAACAGCTCGCCCGCCTTCGCCTTCGGCGCGCTTGGCCTGAGCGAGGCGTCTCGCCGAGTCGAAGGCTGCAGGATCAGGCGGTCGTACGCGAGCATGGCGCCGGTCAGCACGAGTGGCAGCGTGAGTTGCGCCGGCAGGCCGTGCGTCCACCCGCGACGAAACGACACGGCGAGGGTGTTGGTGACGAACACCGCGACGTCGAGATCGGGGAGATTGTTGGCGATCACCAGCGTGCTCATGCCGAGCGTGGTGCGCCTGGCGAGGCCGGCCTTCCCCAGGGCGGCGCCCACCAGCGAGTGGCAGAGATTATCCACGCCGTTCCCGGAAGACTCGCATGGCTTCGTCTCGCAGGTCCTTGCGCAGCACTTTGCCGACGTTGGTCTTCGGAAGGTCAGCCCGGAACACCACGATGCGCGGCACCTTGTATGCCGTCAGCGTCTTGCGGCAATGTTGCCGCACCTCGTCCTCGGTGAGCGCCTGGTCCTTCCTGGTGACGAACGCCACCACGACCTCGCCAGTCTCATCGTCTGGGACGCCGACGACCGCAGTATCGATGACGCCAGGATGTTCGGCAATCGCCGCTTCCACTTCGTTCGGATAGACGTTGAAGCCACTGACGAGAATCATGTCCTTCTTGCGGTCGACGATCTCGATGTAGCCCTCGGCATCCATCTGGGCGATGTCGCCGGTCGCCAGCCAGCCGTCCGAGATCGCGCGCGCGGTCTCATCCGGCCGCTGCCAGTAGCCCTGCATGACCTGCGGTCCCTTGATCCACAGTTCGCCGACCTCGCCGAACGGCACCACCTGGCCTTCGGCATTGACGAACTTCACGTCGGTGCCAGGAATCGGCACGCCGATCGCGGCGCGCTTCGGCCGGTGAAACGGATTGAGGGTCGCCACCGGAGAGGTTTCGGTCAGGCCATAGCCCTGGTAGATCGGGGTCTTGGTCATGGCTTCCCACCGCTCGCCAATCACCGGCACCAACGCCATGCCGCCGGCCACCGACCCGCGCAACTGCCAATTGGTTCGCGCCTTGAACCACTCTTCGTGCATCAGGCCGGCGAACAAGGTGTTGACGCCCGTGAACCACGTCACCGGCTCCCCCAGCATCACCGTCTTCAGGTTCGACAGCGGCCGGGGGCTCGGCACCAGCACGTTGCGACCACCGGCCACGAAGAAGATCATCAGGTTCGCCGTGAACGCGAAGATGTGATATAGGGGTAGCGCCGTCAGCATCACCTCGTCACCGAGACGCAGAAACGGCTTCCACATCTCGAGACTCTGCACCGTGTTGGCGACGAGATTGCCGTGCGACAGCGTCGCGCCCTTCGCGACCCCGGTGGTGCCGCCGGTGTATTGCAGCGCGGCCACACTGTGGTGGTCGAGCGCCTGCGCGTATAACGTGGGGTCGGCCCCGGCGGCGATGCGATCGGCGCCGGCCGCCAGCGTCTGCGGGAACGCGGTGTAGGCAAACGTGATCGGCGGCAGCATCTTCTTGACGTACTTCTGCACCGCGCGAATCACCAGGCGCTTGAGCGGCGACAGCAGGTCCGCGATCGAAACCACGACGATCGTCCTGATCTGGGTCTTGGGGAGTACTTCGGCCACCTTGGTGGCAAACAGATCGATGACGACCAGTCCGGTCGCCCCGCTGTCGGAGAATTGGTGCACCATCTCCGCCGGGGTGTACAGCGGATTCGTGTTCACCATGATCAAGCCGGCCTTGAGGATCCCAAACACCGCGATCGGATACGCCAGGCAATTCGGCATCTGGATGGCAATGCGGTCGCCGGGCTTGAAGCCGGCCACTTCGCGCAGGTAGACCGCGAACTCATCCGACCGCCGGTCGACCTCGGTGTAGGTGAGGCCCCCTTGCGAACCGCTGGGTAACGCGAGCGTGAAGGCCGTCTTCGGCCCATAGGTCGCCGCCGTGGCGCGGATGGCCGCGGGCATGTGAGGCCACTTCAGCGGCCCCAGATCCTGGGCCGTTGACGGGTGATAGAAGCGGGTCCAGGGACGGTCGGGTTTGGTCATGGTCAGGGGCGCAATTCTTGCACAGGGACACCATCGACATGACACGAAACATCACAATCGCCGCAGCCATCGCCTTGATCGCCCTCGGAAGTGCCTGCAGCAAGGCCGACGCGCCCACCACGCCGTCCCCGACGGATCCCAATACGCCCATTTTTTACACAGCGATCGGCGCCAGCGACGGCATCGGGTTCGGCGGCTCCTCGCCGTGCCTGCCCTTTTCGGACTGCCCGACGGGCACCGGTTACGTGCAGACCCTCCGCCGGCGACTGGCGGAAGGCGGCAAGACCGTGAATCACCAGAACCTCAGCATTCCGGGGTCGGTTCTGAGTAAATCGGTGTTCGACCTGGCCGCCTCGGTCGGACGGCCGATCGACCCATTGGCGGGTAACTTCATCGACCGCGAAGCCCCCTTTGTGTCCACTTCGGCCACCCACGTCACGATCTTCGCCGGGGGTAACGACGCCAATACCATTGCCTTTGCCGCCCGGTCGCGCGGCGGCGCTGACGTCAATGCGTTCGTGGATGCGCAGGTTCGCCAATGGGGTACCGATCTTCAGGATCTCGTGGCGCGCATCCGGGCCCGCGCCGCCAACGCCCGCATTGTCGCGCTAAACCTGCCCAACCTCGCCGCGGCGCCCTACCTGGCCGGCAACCCCACCGTCGAGAAGAGCTTGATGCAACGCGTGGCCGTCGGGCTGTCGGACCAGGTCAATGCCCTCACCGCTCGCAATGTGCTGGTCGTCGACCTGATGTGCGACGCCCGCATCTACCTGGCATCGAGCTACGCGTCCGACGGCTTCCATCCCAACGACAACGGCTACGCCGTGTTCACCGAGCTGACCCTGCCCGCGTTGCGCGACGGCACGAACCGCACGCCGTCGACCAGTTGCGCCCAGCGGTCGGTATTTCCCTGACCCCGGACCCCGGATCCCCGGATCCCGGATCCCGGATCCCGGATCCCGGACCCCTGACCCCCGGACCCCCGGAC
>ENA-ORBV01004583-ORBV01004583.1-microbial-mat-metagenome-genome-assembly--contig:-NODE-4583-length-26316-cov-8.063836_pt1 | contig 26316 bp, 19 predicted proteins | sample MGYA00237777_ERZ505514 | MGnify/ENA primary metagenome ERZ505514 (study PRJEB26160, sample SAMN06269048) | microbial mat metagenome | isolation source: Oligotrophic lake microbial mat | place...
TGCAGGAACACGATCAGTGGCGCGTGCGGGTCGTCCACGCCCACCCAGGCGTGTTCGATGCGCACCGGCAGGCCGGCCCAATCAATGTCGATCAACGGCATCGGCAGCGGTCCAGATTCAGCAGCAGACGCAGCCAATCAAGCTTCCCGCCGCGGGACCGGCTCTGCCGGACCGACAGCGGACACCCCTGCCGGGGGGTAGCGAGCGTCAGCGAGCTTGGGGGCCTCAGCCTCTCGCAGTTTGAATCGCTGAATCTTGCCGGTGGCCGTTTTCGGCAACTCGGCCACGAACGCGATCAGGCGCGGGTACTTGTAGGGCGCCAGCTTGTCCTTGACGAAGGCTTTGAGCTCGGCCTCGCTGGCCTGACCACCGGCCTTCAGCACGACAAACGCCTTGGTCTTGGTCAGGCCTTCCGCGTCTGGCACGCCGATGACGGCGGCTTCCAGCACCGCCGGGTGCTGCACCAGCGTGGCTTCCACCTCGAAGGGGCTGACGTAGATGCCGCTGACCTTCAGCATGTCGTCGCTGCGGCCGCTGTAGGTGTAGGTGCCGTCGGCATTCTTGACGTACTTGTCGCCGCTCTTGGTCCAGCCGCCTTGAAAGGTCTCGCATGTCTTGGCGCGGTTGCCCCAATACATCATGGCCGCACTCGGGCCGTGGATGTACAGGTCGCCGGGTTCGCCGTCAGGCACCGCGCCACCCTCTTCGCCACGCAGTTCGATTCCGTAGCCGGGCACCGGCCAGCCCGTGGTGCCGTAGCGCACCTTGCCGGGCAGGTTGGACATGAAGATGTGCAGCATCTCGGTCGAGCCGATGCCGTCCACGATGTCCACGCCGTAATGGCGCTGGAAACGTTCACCGATGTCAGCCGGCAGCGCTTCACCGGCGGAAGAGGCCACGCGCATGGCGACTTCGCTGCGCGAAGGCAGATTGGGTGAGGCCAGCATGCCGGCAAAGCCCGTCGGTGCGCCAAAGAACACGGTGGGTTTGACGCCGCCCACTTCACCGCGCCAGCGCTTGAAGGTGGCGTCGGGTGTGGGCCGCTCGGCCATCAGGAGGGTGGTCGCGCCCACACTCATCGGGAAGGTGAGGCCGTTGCCCAGTCCGTAAGCGAAAAACAGCTTGGCGGCACTGAAGCAGACGTCCTGTTCGGTCAGGCCCAGGATGGCCTTTCCATACAGCTCGCAGGTCCAGTAGGGGTTGGCGTGCGAGTGCACGGCGCCCTTGGGGCGGCCGGTGGAGCCGCTGCTGTAGAGCCAGAAGCCGGGGTCGTCGGCGCGTGTGGCTGCTGGCCGCTGCAGAGGTGCATGGGCTTGCACGAAAGCATCGAAGTCGGTCTCGGCCGGGTGCAAGGGCGCCACCGGGCGCGACACGATGACCTTGCCCACTTCGTGATCGCTCTTGGTCATGGCCGCGGTCAGCGCCGGCAGCAGCGCGCCCGACACCAACGCCGCCTGCGCGCGTGAATGCTCCAGCACGAAGGCGTAGTCGTCCGCCGTCAGCAGCGTGTTCACCGCCACCGGCACCAGGCCGGCGTACAGGGCGCCCAGAAAGGCCACGGGCCAGTCGGTGGTGTCCTGCATCAGCAACAGCACCCGCTCTTCGCGGCGGATGCCCAGCTGGCGCAAGGCCGCGGCCATGCGGCGCACCCGTTCGTCCAGCTTCGCGTAGCTGACGCTGCCCAGGTCGTCGATGAAGGCGGCCTTGCCGGGCCGGCCGGTGTTGGCCGCCAGCAGGTGCTGCGCGAAATTGAAGGTTTCGCCGGGGGGCTGGATGCCGGGGGGCATCGTCGATGCGGGGCTCATGGGGTGTGTCTCCTTCGGTCCTGGCGCGGTGGTCCGGGCTCAGGCGGTGGGATCAATCATCGGCTGGTGTCATGGGCGGCCCTTTCAAACTTGCGTCAGCTCAAACTTGCCTCCGCTGGTGTGATGCACTATTGTGCGTACAGGAACCATAAAACTGCCACAACCTCATGTCAAGCACTATATTGCATTCACCTGAGATTGCGCCGACGGCCGAGGCCCTGCCGTCCGCCGAGATCGAAGAAAAAAACCCCTTCCTGGTGGCGCTGGGCGACCGCGTGCGCGCCCTGCGTTCGCGCCGCGGCATGACACGCAAGGCAGTAGCCCTCACCGCCGATGTGTCCGAGCGCCACCTGGCCAATCTGGAATACGGCATCGGCAATGCCAGCATCCTGGTGCTGCTGCAGGTCGCGGGCGCCTTGCAATGCAGCCTGGCCGAATTGCTGGGCGACGTCACCACATCCAGCCCCGAATGGCTGTTGATCCGCGAGCTGCTGGAACGCCGCGACGAAGACAGCTTGCGGCGCGTGCGTGTGGCCTTGGGTGAATTGCTGGGCACGGGCGGCGCCAACGCGGCCCGGGGCGCGGCGCGCAGCACGCGCATTGCGCTGGTGGGCCTGCGCGGCGCCGGCAAGTCCACACTGGGACAGATGCTGGCCAACGACCTGGACTACCCCTTCGTCGAACTCAGCCGCGAGATCGAGAAGTTTGCCGGCTGCAGCATCAGCGAGATCCAGGGCCTTTACGGTCAGAACGCCTACCGCCGCTACGAGCGCCGCGCGCTGGAAGAGGCGATCCAGATCTACCCCGAGGCCGTGATCGCCACACCAGGCGGCATCGTCAGCGACGCCGCCACCTTCAATCAGCTGTTGAGCCACTGCACCACCGTGTGGCTGCAGGCCGACCCCGAAGACCACATGAAACGGGTCACGGCCCAGGGCGACCTGCGCCCCATGGCCGCCAGCCGCGAGGCCATGGAAGACCTGAAGGGCATCCTGGCCGGCCGCGCCGCTTTTTATTCCAAGGCCGAATTCCGGCTCGACACCAGCAAGCAGGCGCTGGAACCCACGTTCGCTGCGCTGCGGCGGGTAGTCAGGCAGGCGCTGCAACTTCCAGCCTGAGTGCAAAGTGCAATCAGGCAGTAAAATGCATTAAGTGCTTGACTAGATCCGATGATAGGCACTATTATGCTTATCAACAATTCCCGAAAGTCGCAAGATGCTGCGCCACCCCAGGAGCCCGCCATGAGCCACGACCCGCGTGTCGACTACCGCACGCAGCCCAGCCAGTACCACCACTGGAAGCTGAAGTTCGAAGGCCCGGTGGCCACCCTGGCCGCCGACTTCGACGAAAACGCCGGCCTGCGCCCGGGCTACAAACTCAAGCTCAACAGCTACGACCTGGGCGTGGACATCGAGCTGAACGACGCCATCCAGCGCATCCGCTTCGAACACCCCGAAGTGCGCACGGTGGTCCTCACCAGTGCCAAGGACCGTGTCTTCTGCTCTGGCGCCAACATCTTCATGCTGGGGGTCAGCAGCCACGCATGGAAGGTGAACTTCTGCAAGTTCACCAACGAAACACGCAACGGCCTGGAAGACAGCAGCGCCCACAGCGGCCTTCGTTTTCTCGCCGCCGTCAACGGCGCCTGCGCCGGTGGTGGTTATGAACTGGCGCTGGCCTGCGACGAGATCATCCTGGTGGACGATCGCAGCAGCGCGGTCAGCCTGCCCGAAGTGCCGCTGCTGGGCGTGCTGCCCGGCACCGGCGGCCTGACGCGCGTGACCGACAAGCGCAAGGTGCGCCACGACCTGGCCGACATCTTCTGCACCAGCGTGGAGGGCGTGCGTGGCGCCAAGGCCAAGCAGTGGCGCCTGGTGGACGACATTGCCAAGCCGGCGGCCTTCGCGGCCAAGGTGCAGGAACGTGCGCTGGAACTGGCCGCGCCAAGCGACCGCCCGGCGGATGCCCAGGGTGTGGCACTGACGCCGCTGCAATGCACCGTGGAAGCCGACGCACTGCGCTACGGCCACGTCACGGTGGAAATCGCACGTGCCCAACGCACCGCCACCTTCACCGTGCACGCCCCGAAAACGGCCCAGCCCGGCACCATCGACGGCATCCTGGCGCTGGGCGACGCCTGGTACCCGCTGGCCCTGGCCCGCGAACTGGAGGACGCCATCCTGCAGATGCGCACCAACGAACTGGACATCGGCACCTGGCTGCTCAAGACCCAGGGCGACGCCGCTGCCGTGCTGGCATCCGACGCCACGCTGGTGGCACACCAGAAGCACTGGCTGGTGCGCGAGACCATCGGCTACCTGCGCCGCACCTTCAGCCGCCTGGACGTGAGCAGCCGCAGCCTGTTTGCCCTGATCGAACCCGGCAGTTGTTTTGCCGGCAGCCTGCTGGAAATCGCGCTGGCCGCCGACCGCAGCTACCAGCTGATGCTGCCCGACGATGCCGCCCGCTCGCCCAAGATCACGGTGGCCGACAGCAACTTCGGCCTCTTCCCCATGGTCACCGGCCAAAGCCGCCTGCAGCGCCGCTTCTACAACGAAGCGCCCGCCATGGCAGCCGTGCGTGCACAAGCCGGAATGGCGCTGGACGCCGACGCGGCCTTTGCGCTGGGTCTGGTCACCGCCAACCCCGACGACATCGACTGGGCCGACGAGGTGCGCATCGCCATCGAAGAGCGTGTGTCCATGAGCCCCGACGCGCTGACCGGCCTGGAAGCCAACCTGCGCTTCAACGGCCCCGAGAACATGTTCACCCGCGTCTTCGGCCGCCTGACGGCGTGGCAGAACTGGATCTTCCAGCGCCCCAACGCCGTCGGCGAAAAGGGCGCATTGAAAGTCTACGGAACAGGCGACAAGGCCGCCTTCGACTGGACCCGGGTTTGATCAGGCAGCACCAGGAGCACCACATGACCACGATGAACTACAGCGACAAGATCCCCAACAACGTCAACCTGTCTGAAGACCGCACGCTGCAACGTGCGCTGGAACAGTGGCAGCCCAACTACAAGGCCTGGTGGGACGACATGGGCCCGGACGGCAGCCAGAATTTCGACGTCTACCTGCGCACCGCCATCAGCGTGGACCCGCAGGGCTGGGCGCAGTTCGGCCACGTCAAGATGCCCGACTACCGCTGGGGCATCTTCCTGAACCCGGCGCAAGCCAACCGCAAGATCCACTTCGGTGACCACATGGGCCAGGACGCCTGGCAAGACGTGCCCGGCGAGTACCGCGCCAACCTGCGCCGCATCATCGTGACGCAGGGCGACACCGAACCGGCGTCGGTCGAACAGCAGCGCCACCTGGGCCTGACCGCGCCCAGCCAGTACGACCTGCGCAACCTGTTCCAGGTCAATGTGGAAGAAGGCCGCCACCTGTGGGCCATGGTCTACCTGCTGCACAAGTACTTCGGCCGCGACGGACGTGAAGAAGGCGAAGCGCTGCTCGAACGACGCAGCGGGCAGGAAGACAACCCGCGCATCCTGCAAGCCTTCAATGAAGAAACGCCCGACTGGCTGAGCTTCTTCATGTTCACCTACTTCACCGACCGTGACGGCAAGTTCCAGCTGTGTGCACTGGCCGAAAGCAGCTTCGATCCGCTGGCCCGCACGACCAAGTTCATGCTCACCGAAGAAGCTCACCACATGTTCGTGGGCGAGTCGGGCATCAGCCGCGTCATCCAGCGCACCTGCGCTGCGATGAACGAACTGAAGACCGACGACCCGGCCAGGCTGCGTGCGGCCGGTGTCATCGACCTGCCCACGCTGCAGCGCTACCTGAACTTCCACTTCAGCGTCACCATCGACCTCTTCGGCGCCGACGAGTCCAGCAACGCCGCCACCTTCTACAGCACCGGGCTGAAGGGCCGCTACGAAGAAGGCAAGCGCGTGGACGACCATGTGCTCAAGGGCCAGACCTACAAGGTGCTGAACGTCGTGAATGGCCAGCTGGTTGAGCGCGAGGTGCCGATGCTCAATGCCCTGAACGAGGTGCTGCGCGATGACTACATCAAGGACAGCGTGGCCGGTGTCGAACGCTGGAACAAGGTCATCCAGAAGGCGGGCATCCCCTTCGTGCTGAAGACACCGCACAAGGCCTTCCACCGCAGCATCGGCGCGCTCAGCGGCGCCAAGGTGTCGCCCGAAGGTCGTGTGCTCGGCGATGCCGAATGGCAGGCCAATGTCGACCACTGGCTGCCCAGCGGCGGCGACCGCGCCTTCGTGCGCAGCCTGATGGGGCGCGTCGTCGAGCCCGGCAAGTTTGCCAACTGGATTGCACCGCCGGTGATGGGCATCAACCGGCAACCCGTGGACTTTGAATATGTCCGTTTTGCCTGAATTGACCCACCCCCGAAGCGGCTGCGCCGCTTCCCCCTCAAGGGGGCGACGCCAGCGGCCCGGCGAAGCCGGTTCCGTGGCGCCCACTTGATCGCTCGCCTTGGCCGGTCGGCCCGGGCACGGTGCCACACTGGGGCACCGCACAGGAGACATCGGCATGGACATGGACATGGCCCTGATTGACGCTACGACCAGCGTCATCAAGCAGCACCTGATCGACCCCGAGATCTGCATCCGCTGCAACACCTGCGAAACCATGTGCCCGGTGGGCGCCATCACGCACGATTCGCGCAACTACGTGGTCGATGCGAGCAAGTGCAACTGGTGCAACGACTGCATCTCGCCCTGCCCCACCGGCAGCATCGACAACTACCGCCAGGTGCTGCGCCTCAAGGCCTACAGCCTGGAAGAGCAGATGGGCTGGGACGAACTGCCGGCAGAGCTGAGCCGCGAGCAACTGGCTGAACAGGCCGGCAACGAGGTGGCGCTGGAAGTCGCCGCGCCCGCAGTGGCCGCTGCCGCGCCGGTCGAACCTGGCACCGAACCCGCCTTCAACAGTGCCCATTTCGGCGCCACGCTGCCTCCTTGGAGCGCGGCGCATGCCTACACCAACCTCTACGGCCCGAACCCTCGCAACCCGGCGGGCGACAAACACATCACGGCCACCGTGGTGGGCAACGTGCGGGTCACCGAGGTCGGCAAAGAGTACGACACCCACCACATCGTGCTGGACTTCGGCGCCATGCCCTTCCCGGTGCTGGAAGGCCAGAGCATCGCCATCGTCCCGCCTGGCATCGACGCCCACGGCCGCGCCCACAACCCGCGGCAGTACAGCATCGCCAGCCCGCGCAACGGCGAAAGGCCGGGCTACAACAACGTCTCGCTGACCATCAAGCGCGTGCTCGAAGACCACCAGGGCCAGCCCGTGCGCGGCGTGGCCAGCAACTACATGTGCGACCTGGCCGTGGGCGACAGCTGCCAGGTCATCGGCCCCTTCGGCACCAGCTTCCTGATGCCCAACCACCCCAAGAGCCACATCGTGATGATCTGCACCGGCACCGGCAGCGCACCGATGCGCGCGATGACCGAGTGGCGGCGTCGCCTCAGGCAGTCGGGCAGGTTCGAAGGGGGCAAGCTGATGCTGTTCTTCGGTGCGCGCAGCAAAGAAGAGCTGCCTTACTTCGGCCCGCTGCAGGGCTTGCCGAAAGACTTCATCGACACCAACTTCGCTTTCAGCCGCGCCGCCGGCCAGCCCAAGCGCTACGTGCAGGACGCGATGCGCGAACGCGCCGCCGACCTGGCACCCCTGATGGCCGATCCCAACGCCTACTTCTACGTCTGCGGCCTGAAGAGCATGGAAGAAGGGGTGGTGCTGGCCCTGGGTGACATCGCCAAGGCTGCGGGCCTGGACTGGGCAGCGCTTGGCGCCGATCTGAAGAACCAAGGCCGCCTGCACCTGGAGACCTACTGATGGGCCTTTACACCACGCTGGTCATCACGCCACGCGGCCCGGGCGTCGCGCAGCTCACGATGTCGCGCCCGGCCGTCTTCAACGCCTTCGACGAAACGATGATCGGCGAACTGGACGAGGCATTCGTCCGCCTGATCGCCGACGACAGCGTGCGCGTGATCGTGCTGGCCGGCGAAGGCAAACACTTCAGCGCCGGTGCCGACCTGCAATGGATGCAGCGCGCCAGCACCGCGTCGCAAGAGTGGAACCTGCAGGATGCACGGCGCTTTGCCAGCATGCTGGCGCGCATCGAAGCCGCGCCCAAGCCCACCGTGGCGCGCGTGCAGGGCGCGGCGCTGGGCGGCGGTGTGGGCCTGGCCTGCGCCTGCGACATCGCCGTTGCGGCCGACAACGCCAGCTTTTCGGTCAGCGAAGCCCGGTTCGGCATCCTGCCGGCCGTGATCGGGCCTTATGTCACCAATGCGGTGGGCATGCGGCAGGCCAAGCGGCTGGCACTCACCACCGAACGCATCGGCGCTGCCGAAGCGCTGGCCATGGGGCTGGTGCAGAAGCTCGCGACGCTCGATGAACTGGACGCGGCCGTGGACGCCACCGTCAACGCGCTGCTGGTCGGCGGCCCGGGTGCACAGCGCGAGATCAAGGCGCTGTTTGCGCAGTTGGACGTAGGCCCCATCACCGCCGAGACGATCGAACTCACCGCGCAGACCATCAGCCGCGTGCGTGGCAGCGAAGAAGCGCGCGAAGGTTTTGCGGCCTTCCTCGGCAAACGCCTGGCGAAATGGATCCCGCAATGACGAGCCTTCAACAGACGCCGCTGCTTGTCGTCGGCGCCGGCATCATGGGCACCGGCATCGCGCAAGTGGCGGCACAGGCCGGCCACCCGGTGCTGCTGCACGACGCACGCGAAGGAGCAGCGGCCGCTGCTAAAACCAAGCTGACCGCCACGCTTCAAAGCCTGGTGGCCAAGGGCAAGCTGGCGGCCGATGCGGCTGAAACCACGCTGGCGCGCATCGAGCCCATTGCCGCGCTTGAACAAGCCGCTGGCGCAGGGCTGGTGGTGGAAGCCATCGTCGAAGACCTGGCGGCCAAACGGGCCCTGTTTGCGCAGCTGGAAAGCGTCGTGGCCGCGTCCTGCGTGCTGGCCAGCAACACCAGCAGCATCAGCGTCACGGCCATCGCCAATGGCCTGCAGCACCCGGGGCGCCTGGTGGGCATGCACTTCTTCAACCCGGTGCCGCTGATGAAGCTGGTGGAAGTGGTGTCGGGGCTGCACACCGAAGCGCCCGTGGCCCAAGCCATCCACGCCCTGGCCAAGACCTGGGGCAAGGTGCCGGTGCACACCAAAAGCACACCCGGCTTCATCGTCAACCGCATCGCAAGGCCCTACTACGCCGAGACGCTGGCGCTGCTGCTGGAACAGGCGGCCACGGCGACGGTCATCGACGCCTGCCTGCGCGGCGCAGGCTTTCGCATGGGGCCGTGCGAGCTGATGGACCTGATCGGCCACGACACCAACTTCGCGGTCACGAATTCGGTTTTTGAGGCCAACTTCCAGGACAAGCGTTACATGCCCAGCCTGGTGCAGCGCGAGATGGTCGACGGCGGCCTGCTGGGCCGCAAGAGCGGGCGCGGTTTCTATCGCTACCCTGACGGTGCACCGGCCTTGCCGGTGGCCGTGCACGAAGCGCCGAACACCGCACGTGAAGTCACCGTTCATGGTGAAGGCGCCATCGCCGACCTGCTGGAGGCCGCCGCCACGCAAGCCCTGGCCACCCAGGGCTGGGGGCCGGCGCGGCTGCGCCACACCGGCTGGACGGGGCTGGTGATCGACGGCGCGCACCTGGTCATGAGCAGCGGCCACACGGCCAGCGAAATGGCGGCCGAACTGCGCACACCCCAAGTGGCCGTGTTCGATCGCATCGTGGCCCTGCCCGCTGCACCCGGCACCGCGCTGGCCTACGCCATCAACGAAGCCGCCAGCTCCTCCTGGCGCACGCAGGCCGGTGCCTGGCTGGCCGCCCTGGGCTTTGCGCCACTGCAGGTGGCCGACACGCCGGGTCTGGTGGTGGCACGCACCATCGCCATGTTGATCAACGAAGCTGCCGACGCCGTGCTGCAGGGTGTGTGCACACCCGAAGGTGCAGACGCCGCGATGAAGCTGGGCGTCAATTACCCGGCCGGGCCTTTCGAGTGGCTCGCCCGCTGGAACGAAACCGAGGTCGCGCACTTGCTCGACGCGCTGGACACCCAATACCGCGGCGAACGCTACCGCGTCAGCCCCTGGCTCAGAAGAAGGTGCCCCCAAGCTCGCTAGCGCTCGCTGCCCCCCGAGGGGGGTGTCCGCCGACGGCCCGACAAAGCCGGTTCCGTGGCGGGAAGCTGGGTCGCGTTACAACACCAACTGCACGTCAGGTTTTGGCGTGCGCAGAGGGAACAAAACCATGAACCAGGCCTACATCTGCGATGCCATCCGCACGCCCTTCGGCCGCTACGGTGGTGCGTTGTCTTCCGTGCGCACCGACGATCTGGGTGCCGTCCCGCTGAAGGCGCTGATGGCTCGCAACCCGGGGGTGGACTGGGCGGCGGTCAACGACGTGATCTACGGCTGCGCCAACCAGGCCGGCGAAGACAACCGCAACGTGGCACGCATGGCTGCGCTGCTGGCCGGTTTGCCGCAAGACGTGCCCGGCGCCACGATCAACCGGCTGTGCGGCAGCGGCATGGACGCGGTGGGCACGGCCGCACGTGCCATCAAGGCCGGCGAAGCGCAGTTGATGATTGCTGGCGGCGTGGAAAGTATGAGCCGCGCGCCCTTTGTCATGCCCAAGGCCGACACCGCCTTCAGCCGCACGAGCGCGGTCTACGACACCACCATCGGCTGGCGCTTCATCAACCCGCGCATGAAAGCACTCTACGGCGTGGACAGCATGCCCGAGACGGCCGAAAACGTGGCCACCGACTTCAGGATCGAGCGCGACGCACAGGACCGCATGGCCTTGCGCTCGCAACTGAACGCGGTGGCGGCGCAAAAGGCCGGCCACCTGGCGGCAGAGATCACGCCGGTCAGCATCGCGCAGAAAAAGGGCGACGCGCTGCTGGTGGACAGCGACGAACATCCGCGCGAAACCAGCCTGGACGCGCTGGCCAGACTCAAGGGCGTGGTGCGGCCCGACGGCACGGTGACCGCAGGCAACGCCAGCGGCGTGAACGACGGCGCCTGTGCACTGATACTGGCCAGCGAAGCCGCAGCCCGACGCCACGGACTGACGCCCAGCGCCCGCGTCGTAGGCATGGCCACCGCGGGCCTGGCGCCACGCATCATGGGTTTCGGCCCCGCGCCGGCCACACGCAAGGTGCTGGAATTGACGGGCCTGAGCCTGGCGCAGATGGACGTCATCGAGCTCAACGAAGCCTTCGCCGCGCAGGGCCTGGCCGTGCTGCGCGACCTGGGCCTGCAAGACGACGACCCGCGTGTCAACCGCTGGGGCGGCGCCATCGCGCTGGGCCACCCGCTGGGCGCCAGCGGCGCGCGGCTGGTGACCACGGCGGTGAGCCAGCTGCACCGCATCAACGAAGGCCGGGGTGGCCGCTACGCGCTGTGCACCATGTGCATCGGCGTCGGCCAGGGCATCGCGCTCATCGTGGAGCGTGTGTAGCGGTTCAAGCCACGTCGTGGGCGTAGACGATGAAGCCCATGTGCCGCGCCGTCTGGTCGTACAGCAGCCGCCCGGTCTTGCACACAGCAGCTGCCTTCGACGCGCGTGGTGCTGCGGTGGAACAGGCAGTGGGTCTGGCCGACCAACTGCCAGCGCAACACCGCGACCCGCTCACTGCGCCGTCCACCCGCCGTCCACAGCCCAGGCCACGCCACGCACGTTGTCGGCTGCCGCACTGCACAGGAAGACCGCCAGTTCCCCCAGCTGTTCAGGCGTGGTGAACTGCAACGACGGCTGCTTTTCGCCCAGCAGGTCGATCTGCGCTTGCGCCACCGTGATGCCGCCCTTGGCGGCGCGGTCGTCGATCTGCTTTTGCACCAGCGGCGTCAGCACCCAGCCCGGGCAGATGGCGTTGACGGTGACGCCGGTGGTGGCCAGTTCCAGCGCGCTGGCCTTGGTCAGGCCAACGATGCCGTGTTTGGCCGCCACGTAGGCGCTCTTGGCCGGGCTGGCCACCAGGCCGTGTGCACTGGCCACGTTGATGATGCGGCCCCAGTTTTTGGCCCGCATGTGGGGAATGGCCAGGCGGCTGGTGTGGAAGGCGCTGCTCAGGTTGATGGCAATGATGGCGTCCCACTTGTCGACCGGGAAGTCTTCGACCTTGGCCACGTGCTGGATGCCGGCGTTGTTGACCAGCACATCCACGCCGCCGAATTTTTCTTGCGCAAAGGCCATCATGGCTTCGATCTCGGCCGGCTTGCTCATGTCGGCGCCGTGGTACTCCACACGCACGCCCAGCGCGGCAATGGCGGCCCTGACGGGCTCGAAGTCACCAAATCCATTGAGCACGATGTTCGCGCCCTGGCGCGCAAAGGTCTGCGCCATGCCAAGGCCGATGCCGCTGGTGGAGCCGGTGACGAGGGCGGTCTTGCCTTTGAGGGACATCGGGTTCTCCGGTGAAAGGTGGGTGAGGAGCAGGTGAAGAGCAGGTGAAGAGCGTACGGGGAAGCAGAAACTTGAGTCCGATTGTTCCATCCCCGCCGCGACAAAAAACGTTACGCAGCGATACCGCAGCGAAAGGACGGCACGGCGCCCCGCCGCGACCATAGCGTCATGTTCAACCCAGGCCCTGAGGCACAGCCCACAGGGCCGACAGACGCAGAAGGAAACCCCATGAAGACCTGGATCAAACGCACCCTCATCGGCCTGGCCGTCGCCGGCACCGTGTTCGGCGGCCTGGCCGCCTTTGCCCACAACAGCTATCGCGGCCACGGCTGGCAGGCCATGAGTGCCGAAGATGCGGCCGAGATGAAGAGCAAGGTCGTGGACCGAGTCGGCAAGCAGCTCGACCTGGACGCCGCACAAAAAGCCAAGCTGGGCCTGCTGGCCGACAAGCTGCGCGAGCAGCGCAACGCCCTGGTGGGCAGCACCACCAACCCACGCGCTGAAATCCAGTCGCTGATGGCCGGTCCCACGTTCGACCGCAACAAGGCCACGGCACTGATCCAGGACAAGGTGGGCGCGGTCAACAGCAAGTCACCCGAGGTGGTGGCGGCCATGGCCGACTTCTACGACAGCCTGAAGCCCGAACAACAAGCCAAGGTGCGTGAGTTCATGGCCAAGGGCGGCCGCGGCAGACACGGCCACGACGGTGAACGCCGCGGTGACAGCGGCCATCACGGCCACGGCGGCTGAGCCCCGTGCACCGACAATGCCCGTCATGCGCCGGCTGCTGCTGATCGACGATGACGAGCACCTGGGGCCGCCGCTGGCGGCCTTTTTCCGTCGCTTCGACTTCGAACTGCAGCACGCCACCCGGCCCAGCGCCGGGCTGGCGCTGCTGCAAGCGCCGGGTGCAGCCTTCGACGCCGCCATCCTGGACGTCATGCTGCCCGAGATGGACGGCTTCGAACTGTGCCGCACCATCCGCAAGGCGCCGCCGCCATTGGCCACACTGCCCATCGTCATGCTCACCGCACGCGGCGACGTGATGGACCGCGTGGTGGGCCTGGAGCTGGGTGCCGACGACTACCTGCCCAAGCCCTTCGAACCGCGAGAACTGCTGGCGCGCATACAGACCGTGCTGCGCCGAACCTCGGCGCCTGCAGCAGCGCTTGCAGCCACCCCACCCGCCGGCCTGCTGCGTTTTGACGGCCTGGACATCGACCTCGACCGCCGCAGCGTGCTGCGGCAGGGTCAGACGGTCGAATTGACCGGCACCGAGTTCGAGCTGCTCACGCTGCTGGCCGGCACACCGGGCAAGGTGTTCACCCGCGACGACATCCTGGCGCGTTTGCGCGGCCATGCGGCCGACGACATCCACAGCCGCGCGGTGGACATCCTGGTCAGCCGGCTGCGCAAGAAGCTGGAGCCGCTGGACAGCATCCGCACCTTGCGCAACGTGGGTTATGTGTTCGCCGGCGTCAAACAATGAGCCGGGCCACGAACCAATGGCGGCACAGCATCAAGGGCCGATTGCTGCTGTTGTTTGTGCTGCTGGCGCTGGGCACCACCGCGGTCTTTCTGTTCGGCACGCAGCGCCTGCTGCACACCGGCTGGCAGTCGTATGCACGCCCGCTGGTGGCCGATTACGTGGACCGGCTGGCGGCCGAGATCGGCTCGCCGCCCAGCGCACCTCGTGCACGCGCCATCAGTCAGCGCCTGCCGGTGGCGGTGCGCATTGAGGGCCCCTTGGTGCAACTGAACACCGCCGAGGACGAGCCCCGGCGGCGCTTCGGTGGCGATGGCCGGCGCCACCACCGCGACCCCGGCGATGACGACAGCGACGCAGCGGACTGGGGCCTGAGCCGCAGCACCGCCGACGGCCACCAGATCACCTTTTCGCTGTCGGCCCCACCCGACGCCGCCCGCCCGCGCCTCTTCGGCTGGGCCACGCTGACGGCACTGCTGTTGATGCTGGCTGCAGCCTACGCCAGCGTCTGGCGCCTGCTGCGGCCCTTGCAGGCCATCACGGCGGGTGTCGAGGCCTACGGCCGCGGGCAGTTCAAGCAGCCCATCGCCGTGCAACGGCGTGACGAACTGGGTGACCTGAGCGAACGCATCAACGCCATGGCCAGCAGCCTGCAGGGCATGCTGGACGCCAAACGTGCGCTGCTGCTGGCCATGAGCCACGAACTGCGCAGCCCGCTGACGCGTGCGCGAGTCAACGCCGAATTGCTGGACGAGACACCCGAACGCGCCGCGCTGCTGCGCGACCTGGGCGAGATGCGCGATCTCATCAGCACGCTCCTGGAAAGTGAACGGCTGGCGAATGCGGCGTCTGGCTTCAGTTCTGGCCACAGCGCGCTGCAGGCCGAAGCCACCGATTTGGCGCAACTGGCGCGCGAGACGGTGGCCGCGTGCGAAGACCAGGGTGTGACGTTGCAGTTGGACGAGACCGTCGGCCTGGTGTCCGTCGACCCCACGCGTGTGCGCCTTCTGCTGCGCAACCTCTTGTCCAACGCCCGGCGCCATGCCACCGACGCCGCCACACCGCCCGTGCTGTACCTGCAGCAAGAAGCCGACGGCAGCCTGGCCCTGGGCCTGCGCGACCACGGCCCCGGCGTACCGGCCGACGTGCTGCCGCACCTGGCCGAAGCCTTCTACCGCCCCGACGCGGCACGCACGCGCAGCAGCGGCGGTGTCGGGCTGGGCCTGCACCTGTGCCGGCTGGTGGCGCAGGCCCACGGCGGGCAGTTGCGCATCCGGGCCGCCGAGCCGGGGCTGGATGTGGCCATGGTCTGGGTCGCCCGGCACTGACCGGCACTGAGGCGGCACTGAGCGGCACTGAGCGGCGCTGAACAAAGCTGGGCACACCGCGCTATCGTCGCAGTCAGCTCACGGAGTTCAAGCCCATGCAAGAAGAAGCCCGCCTGCGCCGCTGGATCGCCCAGGTCCACAGCGGTCAACTGCCGCGCCGCGACTTCCTGTTGCGGCTGGCGGCGCTGGGCCTGGCACCGCCCGCAGCCGCCTTGCTGCTGGGCGAAACCGCGCAGGCCCAAACCGCTGCACCTTTTGTCTACAGACCCACCCGACGCGGCGGCGGCGGCGCGCTGCGTGTGCTGCTGTGGCAAGGCCCGACCCAGTTGAACCCCCACTTCGCCACCGGCACCAAAGACGCCGACGGTGCGCGTGTGTTCTACGAGCCGCTGGCACGCTGGGACGCCGAAGGTGAACTGCAGCCGGTGCTGGCCGCCGAGATACCCAGCCGCGCCAACGGCGGTGTGGCAGCCGACGGCCGCAGCGTGACCTGGAAGCTGAAGACCGGCGTCAACTGGCACGACGGCCAGCCCTTCACCGCCGATGACGTGCTCTTCAACGCCGCCTACGCCAGCGACCCCGCCACCGCCGCAACGACCAGCGGCAACTGGCGCGACCTGAAGCTGGTCAAGCTGAACAGCCACACCGTGCGCGTTGAATTCGACAAGCCCACGCCCTTCTGGGCCAGCCCCTACTGCGTGGGCTCGCTGATCCCGCGCCACCTGTTCTTGCCCTACGTCGGCGCCAAGTCGCGTGATGCGCCAGCCAACAACGCACCCGTCGGCACCGGGCCCTACAAGTTTGTCGACTTCAAGCCGGGCGACATGCTGCGCGGCACGCTAAACCCCAGCTACCACGGCCCCAACCGCCCGCACTTCGACACCCTGGAGATCAAAGGCGGCGGCGACGCCCCGTCTGCCGCGCGCGCCGTGCTGCAGACCGGTGAATTCGACTTCGGCTGGAACCTGCAGGTCGAAGACGAGGTGCTCAAGCGCATGGAGACCAGCGGCAAAGGCCGTGTCGCGTTGTCACCCGGCGGCACGATGGAATTCCTGATGCTGAACTTCACCGACCCGGTCACCGAGATCGACGGCGAACGTTCGCACACCAGCACCCGCCACCCGCTGTTCAAGGACCCCGCAGTGCGCCAGGCCGTGGGCCTGTGCATCGACCGCCAGGGCATCCAGGACTTCATCTACGGCCGCACGGCCGTGGCCACGCCCAACATCGTGCACAACCCGCAGCGCTTTCGCAGCCCCAACCTGCGGCCCGAATTCAACCCCGACAAGGCCGGCGCGTTGCTGGAAGCTGCAGGTTGGAAAAGGGGCGCCGACGGCGTGCGCGAAAAGGACGGCCGCAAGCTGCGCTTGCTGTTCCAGACCTCGGTCAATGCGGCGCGCCAGAAGACCCAGAGCGTGGTCAAGAGTGCCTTCCTGCGCGCCGGCATGGACGCCGAACTGAAGGCCGTGACCTCCGCCGTGTTCTTCTCGGCCGACGTGGCCAACCCCGACACCAACGGCCGCTTCCACGCCGACCTGCAGATGTACGCCTCGGGCATGGGACAGCCCGACCCGGAACGTTTCATGGACCGCTATGTGTCATGGGAAGTGGCCACCAAGGCCAACAAGTGGCAGGGCCGCAATGCGCTGCGCTGGCGCAGCGACGCGTACGACCGAGCGTACCGCGATGCAGAAGGTGAACTCGACCCCGTCAAGCGCGCCGCGCTCTTCATCCGCATGAACGACCTGGTGTGCGGTGACGGCTACCTGGTGCCGCTGATGTTCCGGCTGAACGTCAGCGCCGTCAGCAACAGGCTGGTGGCGCCGTTGACGGGCTGGGACCTGGACATGAGCACGCTGGCGGACTGGCACCGGCCGGGCTGAGGTGCGCGCATGCAAGCCCGGAAGGGCTTGCATGGCTGGCGAAGGCTTGAGCGCCAGGGCGGGTCAACACTGCAGCAGCCTGGCCCGGTCCAAGCCTTCGTCACCCATTGCCGGTAGGGACTGCTTCCGGGCCCCTGCGCAAGCGCACAGGCCACCGGCTTGCGACCCGAACCGGGCACCTGACCACCGAAATTGAACGCCCTGAACCGGTCGTTCGGAAAAGGCTCGGCATTCGGCCTCAAAACGGCTTCGCCGTAGGCTTCAGGCGGTCGCTTCCGCTGAGACTCGGGCCTGCGCCCGTGTTGCCTGCCGGCGAGGTTCAGTGCTGGCGCCCGGTTTGGCCGTCAATTCGCCGCTATCGGTTGACGCCGGCGCAAGCAGCCCAATGTGGCCGACGCCAGACCAACCAGAGCGAGGCTGGCCGTCCGATCCCGAGCGCACGATGTTGACACCGAAGCCGCTAGGCTTCGGCGTGATCTTCGCGCGCGGGAGTAGGCTCTGCCGATGACCGACCCGAGCGCTGCTGAGGCATTCGACTACCGCGCATCGACCGACGCGCCCGAGCTAGACGTCGTGATTGAGGTCCCGCGCGGCAGCTTTCTGAAGCGCGGCATGTCCGGTCAAATCCACTTCGTCTCGCCGCTGCCGTGCCCGTACAACTACGGCGCGGTGCCGACGCATCTCGGGCTCGAGGGCGACCTGCTCGATGCGATCGTGCTCGGCCCGCGACTGCGGTTCGGCACGCGGCTGCGCGTGAAGGCGTGGGGCGCGATTACCTTGACTGACCGCGGCATGTCGGACGACAAGCTGATCTGCAGCGCGCACCCGCCGAGCGCCGCAGAGCGCCGCGCGTTGCTGCGCTTCTTCGAGTTCTACGCCCTGTGCAAGGCGCTGCGCAACGCGCTGAAGCGCAGGCCCGGCCGCAACGCCTGCGAGGGCTGGGGCGACGCGGCCGGGGCCATCGCCCGGGCCCGACCGCTGGTCGACGCGGTGTGGACGGGCCCGCACGTACCGTATTGATCCGCGTCGCCGCGGGGCTATCGTGGCCGAGCACCGAGGACTCGATCGCGCCCGGCACCGACATCCCCGGCGTCTGCTGGATCGCTGCGCGCCGGGCGGCGTCGCGCAGGGCGGCGGTCAACGGCGGGATACGTCCTCAAGGGGCGCATCTGCAGTCCGGTGACGGTAGGCACTTCATCGCGCCGGGCGCGCCGTTGTCGGGTCGATGACCGCCGCCACAGGCGTGATGCGGTTGGCCGGGAACCCCGACTTGACCGCGTGCTCCTTGATCAGCGCCTCGCTGGGCGCCTGGTACACGCAGTAGATCTTGTCACCAGCGACGTAGCTCTGCACCCACTGGATGTCCGGGCCGAGGTCTCGCAACACCGCGTTGCTCTTCTGCGCCGCGCCGCGCAACTGGTCGGGCGTCATCTTCGACGCACCTGGAATATCGCGCTCAATAAGGAATCGCTGCTGGGCCATCGCCGGTGACAGCGCGGCAAGCGCGAGCAGGGTGAAGGCAGCCAAGGTCTTGGGCATGGGAGATCTCCTGAAGTTGGTGGACGAATGCTGGCTCGGCGCCTTCAGGCGCCATAGGCGTAGGGGTCGAGCACGCTGACCTGGGTGATGCGGCCCACGGGCAGGCCGTTGCGGTCTGCCACCTTGCGGATCGCCTCGGGGCTGGCCGCGTCATAGATGCAGAAGGTCTGCGTGCGCTCGGGGTTGACGTAGCTGTGGACCCAGCTCACACCGTGTTCGGCGTTGTTGGCGATGACGCCGTCCATGGCCTTGCGGCCGTCGGCGTTGATCGGGATGGCCAGTCCATCGGGGAAGCTGCGTTCGACGAGGTAGCGGGGCATGAATCTCTCCTTCGGTGGGTCGGCGGCAACGTGCTGCCGATGTGTGAAGGATGCGCGGCCCCCGCCACCAAAGCGACGGCAGGCTTGCCCAGATTGCGAGCTGCGATTGCCTAACTTGCGCGCGGCGCCGGTGCGACTTCGGGCCCCGCCGGCGCGGCCAGCCAACCCTCGCGCGCGGCGCGCAGCACGGCCGCCTGACGGCTGTCGACACCCAGCTTGGCCATCACCGCGGCGACATGATGGTCCACCGTGCGCACTGAACGGTGGATGCGGGCGGCGATCTCGGCGTTGCGCAGCCCTTGGGCCAGCAGCGCCAGCACCTTCTGTTCGGCAACGGTCAGCTCGGCTGGGTGAGCGCGCGTGGACCCGCGCGCACCGCGGGCCACGCCGCGCACGCCAGCCTCGCGCAGGCGGCGGCGCAACGCGTCGGCCGCGGGCGTGGCGCCCAATCGTTCAAACAGGGTCAGCGCTTCGCGCCAGGCCTCCTCACAGTCGCCTTCGGCCAAGGCGCGCGCCTGCTCGTAGGGGCAGCCCAGCGCGGCCCAGCCGGCGGCGGCCTCACGCCAGCGGCCGCTGCGCTGCAGCGCCCACGGTTCGGCGGCGCCGTCCGCAGGGCCTGGGTCGCCGCCCGCGCGGGCCAGCCAGTAGGCCAGCTCCCCGACGAACCACGGGTGGCCCTTGGCCTGCGCCAGCGGCAGCGCGCGTTCGACCTCCGCGCGCACCTGTTGCAGATCGCCGCGCGCGAAGGCTGCCTCGGCGCGTGCGCATGCCGTTGGCGCCAGGCGCTGCAGCGTGCCGCTACCGCTGGCCAGGGTCAGGGCCTCGTCGAGTGCCGCATCCGCACCCGGGTCGCCGCGGCGCGTACGCAGCCGGCCCAGGGCCAACAGCGCCATCAGGCGCGACATCGAGCTGTCGTGCTCGCTCGACACCACTGCGGACGCGAAACCGGCCGCCTCGTCCCAGCGCCCGGCCAGCATCCGGCACAGCGCGAGCCAGGCGCGCGGGTAGACGCCGTTGAAGTCGTGCGCCTCGGCCAGCGCCAGTGCTTCGCTCAGGCAGGCGTCGGCCTCGGTCAGGTGCATCAGTTCGCCCAGGCCCGAGCCGATCATGGCCAGAACATTGGTCACTCCCCGCAGATTGCCGGCCGCGCGCTGGCGGTCGCGCAGCGCCAGAAGCATGCGGTGACCGGCGTCGAGGTCGACGAACAGCAGCGCGGCACCGGTGGCCAGCTCGGCGCGGGCCAGCGCGGCGCTGTCGCCCAGCGCGCTGGCCAGCGCTATCGCGCGCCGGCCCTGCTCGATGCTCTGCACGCAGTCGCGCTCGAGCATGCGCTGGTGGCTGGCGAAGGCCCAGACGAAGGCGTGCGCTTCGCCGGGTGGCTGAAGCGGCGCCAGCAGCGTCAACGCGTCGTCGACGGCGGCATTGGCCTCGGCGTGGCGCAGCTGGGCGACCAGGGGTGCGGCCTGACGCGCTCGGGCCAGGGCCGCGGCCGCGATATCGCCTCGGCGCAGCGCTAGCGCGTGCAGCTGTCGCAGCGCGGCCAGCGTCGGTTCGTTCAGGCCTACCATGACGCCCGACAGCGCGAAGCCGTCCAGCCAGGCCATGTGCTCGGCCTCGTCTCGTGGCTGGCCTTGCTCGAGCGCGATGCGCCACTGCGCAGCGGCCTCGCGCTGGGCCCCGCGATCGCTGGCCTGCCGCGCTGCTTGCGGTGCGTAGCGGCTGACGGCGGCGCGGTCGCACCCGGCCAAGGCGTGGTGCACCAGCCGCGCCGGCGCTATCGCGTCGCCGGCCGACTGTCGTGCCGATAGCGCCGCCAGCACCTGCAGGTGCAACGCCTGCGCCTGCGGCGCGCTGAGCGCCGACTCCACGGCCACGCGGCCAAGTTCGTGGCGGAACACCAGGCTGCTGGCGTCGGCCGAAAGCAGCCCGCTGGCCAGCGCGGCCTCGATGTCGTCGAGCGAAGGCGCCAGCAGCGCGTCTACCAGCCAGCGCTCGGCGCGCCCGGGCACCACCGCAATACCACGCAAGAGCATCTGCACGGACGGCGCCAGCCGCGCATAGCGCGACAGCACCACGTCCTGCACGCTGCGCGGCACGGCCGCCGGGGGCTGGGCGGTGTCGCGCAACAGCTCGGTGACGAAGAAGGCGTTGCCGTGGGTGGCCTCGTACAAGCCTTCGGCGCGCCGGCCAGCGCGCTGGGCCAGCACGCGCACCGCGTCCTGACTGAGCCGTGACACCGGCAAGTGGCTGCGTGCCGCCGGCGGCAGATCGCCCAGCACGCGGCGCAGCGGATGGCTGGCGGTGACCTCGTCGTCGCGGTAACTCACAGCCAACAGCGCGTGGGTGCGCTCGATTCGCCGGCCCAGGTACTTCAGCAAGTCCAGCGTCGCGTCATCGGCCCAGTGGGCATCCTCGACGACCATCAGCAGCGGGCCGGGGGACAGACGCAACTCGTCGAGCACGGCCTCGAACAGCGCCGGGCGTGGGCCGTCCAGGAGAGCGGCAAACCGCGGCTTCTGCTCGCGCGCGATATCCAGCAACGGCGCCAGTGGGTGCGGTGTCTCGAGTGCATCGCAGGCGCCCCACCAGACGGTGCCGCCGGTGGCCGCATGGGCCTGCCCAGCCGCACGAAGCAGGCTGCTCTTGCCGATGCCGGCCTCGCCGGCGACCAGCACGACCTGGCCAAGCGTGGCGGCCTCGCGCAGGCTCGTCAGCAGCGACTGCAAGGCTTGCTCGCGTTCAATCAACTCGTGCATGCGTGGCCAGACCGCCTCGGGTCGAGCAGGTGGAGCTGGGGTGACTGGAGTCTATTCACGCGCCGCATGGCCCGACCGGGCAGAGATCCCCGGGAATGAGAGCTTCAAACGCCGATGCTGTCGCTGGGTGGCAGGGGGTCGGCGCGGATCCATCTGGGTTGGTGGCCCATCGCGGAACCGTAGAACTCCCGGCGGCGGCAATGATCCTCGATCGGATCTCTGCGTTCAGCCCGTCAAGCTTGAATGTCTTCGTCCCGAACCGTTCTCGAAGAGCTTCGATTCCGACCAGCGTTGGCCTTGAGCCGTCGGTCTCGATGACCTGGATATCGCTCGCATACGTTGCCGCGGACGCTTCGAGATCTCGGCGGTTGTAGGCCTCAAGCTGGACATTGATGACTTCTTCAGGTTTCACCGCTTCTTCCGTGGGTTGGTTGTTCTGAGTGGCGAGACAGGTCAGCCAGAACCGCAGGCACCGTGTGTTGCTCTTCTGGCGCGCAGAAAAAAGTGGCGTTGGTCGAGATCAGCTACTTCCCGAACAGCTCGCCGAAGAAGTCGCCCTCGTTCCAGCGCGGGCGCTGCGGGGCGTTGGCGATTTCCAGGCCCAGAAGGAAGTTCAAGCGCGTGAAGCGCACTGCGGCACCCCAGTTGAAAGGCAGTTTCATGTCGTCGCTGGCGCGGTGATAGTGCTCACGCAGAAAGCGCTCCCCGCTCTTGCGGCCGTCCTCGGTCGGGTCGAACGAGCCAGTGCCGACGGCGATCCAGATGGAAGGCACACCCTGCTGCACGAAGCTGTAGTGATCGGAACGGGTGAAGACACCCTGTTCAGGCCACGGGTCGGGCACCAGCGTCACCTTCGTGGCAGCAGCTGCCCGCATCGCAGCGCCCTTGAGGCTGGAGCGCTCCGCGCCGAAGGCCACCACTTCGTTGAAATCGATCAAGAGGTTGGGCATGTCCAGGTTCACGTTGGCCACCATGGCCGCCGCCGGCACGGTGGGCAGGGTGGCAAAGTAAGCCGAACCCGTCAGTCCCTTCTCTTCGCCCGTGACGGCCACGAACAGCATCGAACGCCGCGGCTTGACCGTCGACGCAGCTGTCAAGCGCGCCATTTCCAGCAGCGTGGCCACGCCGCTGGCGTTGTCCAGGGCGCCATTCAGCACGGTGTCGCCGGTGATGCTGGGCCGTACGCCCAGATGGTCGAGATGCGCGGTGAAGACGACGTACTCGTTCCTGAGTACGGGGTCGCTGCCTTCGATGAGGCCGACCACGTTGGCGCTGGTCAAGTCCGTGCGCCGCGTGGACTGCGCCAGTTTGGCCGAGAGCTTGAGGTCCAGACGCGGCAGTGGCTGGCCTGCCTGGTCGGCCGTGAACACGTCTGCAGCGCTCACCGCCACTTCAGAGAACAACTGCGATGCCGCCGCCGCACTCACCAAGGCTGAGCCGCGCATGCCCGGCAACTCGCGCGAGCCGCGGCCGTCGGCCGTCACCCAGTCCATGACCTGCTGGCCGTTGGACAAGGCGGAGCGGGCGAACGGGCTGCGCTTCTCTGCCTCGGGGGTCTGCAACTGGATCCAGCCGACGGCCCCATGTCGTGCGGCCAGCCGGGCCTTGGTCAGGCCGCTGGCGTAGTGCGCTCCTTCCTCGGTGGGAAACTGCTTCGGGCGGCCACTGACCCAGACGGCCATCTTGCCGCGCACGTCGATGCCGTCGTAGTCATCGTGCTGGAAGCGGGGCGCTGTCACGCCGTAACCGACGAAGACCAGGGGCGCAGTGACCTCAACGTCGTCTGCATACAGGCGCGGCCCCATCAGGAACTCTCGAAGGCTGACCAAGGCCTGGGTGCCGCCGGGCCGTCGGATCTCGAAGACCGCAGCGTTCGGCACCACATTGCCGCCCCGGAGCGGCACAGTCTGCAGGTAACTTCCAGGGTCGCCCGCCGGCTTCAGGCCCATCTGCATGAACTGCGCGGCCACATAACGCGCCGCAATGTCGTAGCCCCGCGTGCCGGTCTCGCGCCCTTCCAGCAGGTCATCGGCCAGGAACGCCATGTGCGCCTGCAGCCGCGAGGGGTTGGGAACGCCCGCATCGGCCCGTGCTGGCGACGTCATCAGCATTGGCACAAGGACAGCCGCGAAGAGAAAGTGAAGATACCGAGGCATGTGCAGTAACTCCGGGCGAAGGGCGAAGCAGATGCTTGTGGAATCGATTGTCACTCACGCGCTTGCGGACTTCAAGGATCTGCCCTACTCACTCTGAACGATAACCGCGGCCCGCATGGGCGCTGCGCCGGGAATGAAGGAGCAGAGCTAACGGCCGTCTCGAGTGACAGCAACCGCAGCATGGTGGTCAGGTTCCCGTGGCTGCCAAAGGCGAGCCGACTCGGCCGTGAGGCGCTGCAAGGACGACGGCGTCGCGCAGCCTATTGCACAAGAGCGAATTCCTACGCGTCCGGCTTCACGGGTTCGATGTCAACGAGATGGAACCAATCCAACCGGAACACCGGCCTGCGATAGCCGACCACCTGCGGCTGCATGACCTCGGTGTCGATGCGCACGCTGGTGTACTTGTAAGGCAGATAGGCCAGAGCGATACGCTGCACTTGCTGCATCAACGCGTCGCGCTCGGCGCCGTCGGGCAGCTCGCTGATGCGTTCGTACGAGGCGTCCGCTTGCTCTGACTTGAAGCGCGCGAACGTCTCGATCTTGCTGTAGAAGCGAGCCAGGAACTGCTGGCCGTCGGGGAAGATGGCCTGGAACCCCAGCGCCCACATCATCAGCTTGCCGGCTCTTCCCGCCTTGATCAGCTCGCTGAACTGGCCCGCACGAAATCGCACGCGCAGGCCCAGTGCCCGCATGTCGCGCTGAAAGCCTTCATCGAGCTGCCGCCACACCTGCCCGCCAGTGCTTGCGCGCTCCAGTTCCAGGGGCTGGCCGTCGGGCTGTTCACGCCAGCCGTCGCCGTCGCGGTCGATGTAGCCGTACAGGTCGAGCAGGGCCTTGGCGCGGGCCGGGTTGTATTCGCCCATCTCGCTGCGGAAGTTCGGGTCGTACCCGCGCTGGTACGGCGCAAAGACCGTGTGCGTGGGCGGCGTCTGTCCGCCAAACACTGCGGCGTTGTCGCGCGGCCCGTTCATGCCCAGCCCGATGGCGCGCCGCAGCGCCACCTTCTCCGGCGTGTAACCACCGACCAGCGGATGCTCCATGTTGAACCACATCAGCCGCACCGCCGGCGCCAGGCTGCGCCGGCCCTGGATGCCGCGCCGTGCGAGGTAGGGCGCGACCTGACCGCCCGGCATCGCCTGCTGCGCAAACGACCCCGGGACCTCCAGCACGTCCAGCTGGCCGTTGAGAAAGGCCAGCCACCGCGGCTGTTCTTCGGTGATGACCGACACCTCGACCCGGTCTACCATGGGCAGGCGCCGGCCCCGCAGCTGCCGGACGATGCGGTGCCCCTCGGCGTCGCCTTCCTGTGGCTGGGCATCGAAGAAGCGTTCGCGGTAGTGGGGGTTGCGCTCGAGCACGATCAGCGAGCCGCGCCGCCACTGGACCAGCCGGAACGGCCCGGTGCCCACCGGGTGGCCCACGATCTCGGTGCCGGGGTGCGCTTGCACCACCTCGCGGGCCAATGCCCCGTGGCCGGCGTAGGCCAGCGTCTGCATCAGGCGGGGACGCGGCGCCTCCAGCCTGAACTGCAATGTGTAGCGATCGAGCGCGCGCAAGCCCTCGATCGGGCGGTCGTAGTCGAAGGGCTGGCCGCTCTTCAGTGCGCGCTGGCGCAGACCGTCGAGGCCAAGGATAGCCAGCTCTGGAATGAGGTTGCTGCCGCTGTTGACGACCGGGTCCACGATGCGCTTGATCGAGTAGACGTAGTCGGCGGCGGTCAGCTCACGCCGCTGCCCCTGGAAGGCGAGGTGGTCGGCGAAGAAAGTGCCGGGGCTGACGCGGACGGTCCAGGTCCGGAATTCGTTGGCGTGTTCCGCGAGGCCGGCGGCCGTCAGCGGCACGATCCTGACGGGTTGTGCAATCGGGTCGTAGGTGTAAAGCGGCTCGAAGATGTGCGCGTTGATCGTGGCCGAATAGAAGTCACCAAAGCGCGCAGGATCGAACCCGGACTCCGCGGCGGCGAAGGCCACGCGCAGGGTCTTGCGCGGCGCTGCAGAAGTCGGGGGGCGGGCCTGGTCTGCCGCGGCGCCGTCGGACCCGGCCGCGCTGGCTGCGGCCAGCGCCGTGCTCTGCAGGAAGCGTCGTCTGCTCGAGGTATCGGTCACGGCAGCTCCTTGTCCGGCGCCTGTTACACCGAATGTGCTGGAACGGAGGGATGCGCTCGAAACAGCGTTGAGCTGCCGCATTGCCAAAATGTCACGCGCTTCTGATTGTATTTAGTGAGCGGCGATCCACGAGGTTTACCACCTGCAGTATCGGGGACACCAGCATCGGCTCTGCGGCTAGCAGCGGGCGCAGCGGTCAAGCAGTAACAGCGCCCACTGGCGCACTGGCAAATGCGGGATGACCTGATCGATTCGATGCACGGCGACCTGCGACATGCATCGCGCGCTGCAAGAGAGATAGAGCCCTGAGCGCCTGCAGCCTGGTGCGATGGGACAAGCTGAAGGTGGGTCGCCAGGAAGCTGCCTGGTACCAGTGTCTGCAACTGGCCGAGACTTCTCTTCCGAGGTCAATGCAGACCGCAGCCGTTCGAGCCACGGAATGTGTCAATGACTTTGCGCCACCATTCGTTATGAATTTACTGCGCAAGGCTGTGTTGATTTCGGGCTGAGGA